>ULSA01005467.1_pt1 | contig 15419 bp, 10 predicted proteins | sample 1955951 | NCBI WGS metagenome assembly ULSA01 (sample SAMEA4835697, study PRJEB28245) | human gut metagenome | biome: gut microbiome; material: fecal sample | place: Denmark | collected 2008 | reverse complement strand
ATATAAAAAAAAGAGGCTGCGCCTATTTTGACACAGCACCTAATTTGTATTGGTCATAGTGGTTACGAGCATTTTGGCCTTAGTATTTAAGTAATTCGGATGTAGTACTCGAGTAATTTGGGTGCAGTACTCGAGTATTTCGGGCCTGATTACTTGAGTATTTTGGGCTTAATACTGAAAAGATAGAATAAGCAATATTGAGCTAAAGAAATAGACATAAAAAAGTGTATTGCTGTCCGCTAAAAGTTTTTATCATTGACAAAAACTTTTAGCGGACAGCAATAAAAATGTATGGAAAAAACATTAGAAATATTTTGGTAATTACCTGAATTATTGTAACTTTGCAGCCGTTTAGCAAGAAGACAATTAAAATAGTTTGATGAAGAATGACAAAATAAAGAATCAGTACCGCGTGAACGAACAGATTCGCGTTAGGGAAGTGCGTGTTGTGAGTGAAGATGGCTCAGAGGTTATGCCAACCCGTAAGGCTTTAGATATGGCTCGAAACGAGGGCGTTGACCTTGTTGAAATCTCACCGAATGCTCAACCGCCGGTTTGCCGCCTCATCGACTATTCTAAGTTCCTGTACCAGCAGAAGAAACGTCAGAAAGAGATGAAGCAGAAGCAGGTGAAGCAGGAAGTTAAGGAGATTCGTTTCGGCCCTCAGACCGATGACCACGATTATAAATTTAAGTTGAAGCACGCCATTGAATTCCTCGAAGAAGGTAATAAGGTGCGCGCATACGTATTCTTCCGTGGTCGTTCTATTCTTTTCAAAGAGCAGGGTGAAGTGCTCCTGTTGCGCTTTGCCAATGACTTGGAGGAATACGGAAAGGTGGAGCAGTTGCCGAAGTTGGAAGGCAAGAAAATGTTCCTATTCCTCGCTCCTAAAAAAGCCGGAGTAGCAAAACAGAGCCAGCAGAAGCGCGATAAGCTCGCTGCTGAGGAAGCAAAGAAAGCCGGAGTAAGGTCTGAAGAAAGCGTTGCCCCCGTAGGTGGTGGCCTTTTCGATAACGCAAAGAACGGCGCAGACGTGCTGAAGAAACTGACAGAATAATCCGACAGAACGGGACCGGAAGACATTTCGCAATGTGTTCTATGTGCTAAGATAAGAAAAAACATGGTGCGTAACGCCCGGTATATGCGTTGCCGCTATAATATAATAACAATTTAAAACATAAAAAAATGCCAAAAGTAAAGACAAACGCCGGCGCAAAGAAAAGATTTCGTTTCACCGGTACAGGTAAGATTAAGAGAAAGCACGCTTACCACAGTCATATCTTGACTAAGAAAACCAAGAAGCAGAAGAGAAATCTGGCTCAAATGACATTAGTAGACAACAGCAACCAAAAGCAGGTTCGCGATTTGCTCAATCTTCGTTAATCATTAGTCAAACATTAAAAAAGGAACAAAACTATGCCAAGATCAGTAAATCACGTTGCATCAAAAGCAAAGAGAACAAGAATTCTGAAGCTCACAAAAGGTTATTTCGGAGCTCGTAAGAATGTTTGGACGGTAGCAAAGAACACTTGGGAGAAAGGTTTGACTTATGCTTACCGTGATCGCCGTAATAAGAAACGTACATTCCGCGCATTGTGGATTCAGCGTATCAACGCTGCCGCACGTCTTGAGGGTATGAGCTATTCACAGTTGATGGGTGCTCTTCATAAGGCTGGTATCGATTTGAACCGTAAGGTTCTTGCAGACCTCGCCGTTAATAATCCTGAAGCATTCAAGGCAATTGTTGATAAGGTAAAGTAAACATTATCTTAAGATAATAAAGAAAGGGTTGTGTAGCATTGCGCTGACACAACCCTTTTTTGTTGTTTATTCTTTTTTTATTGAGCTTTATATTCTTAGGCTAAGAAATCGCTATAACCCTAAATAGATTATAACGACTTCATAGACAGTGATATACGGTTGCGTTTCGTGTCTACTTCCACTACACGCACGCGGACGTGTTGGTGCAGTTTCACCACTTCTGTCGGGTCGCTGACATATCTGTCGGCAAGTTGCGAGATGTGAACGAGGCCGTCCTGATGGACACCGATGTCTACAAATGCGCCGAAGTTAGTTATGTTTGTAACGATGCCGTTAAGTTCCATTCCCGCAATCAAGTCGCTAACTTCCTTCACGTTAGGGTCGAAATCGAACTCCTCTAACTGTTCGCGAGGATCTCTTCCCGGCTTTTCCAACTCCTGCATAATGTCGGTCAGGGTAGGCAGACCAATGTCTTTGGTTACGTATTTGTCTATCTTGATATTCTTCCTACGTTCCTTTTCGCCTATCAGTTCAGCTACGCTGCATCCACAGTCCTTTGCCATCTGCTCCACGATGTGATAGCTTTCGGGATGCACGGCACTGTTATCGAGCGGATTCTTGGCCTCGGGGATACGTAAAAATCCCGCGCACTGTTGATAAACCGACGGTCCGAGACGTGGAACTTTCTTCAGTTGGGCACGCGAGGTAAACGCTCCGTTTTCCTTCCGATAGTCTACAATATTCTTGGCGAGCATCGGTCCGAGACCGCTTACGTATGTCAGAAGGTGCTGCGACGCCGTATTCAGGTTCACTCCAACAGTATTTACGCAACTCTCCACAGTCCTGTCAAGCGAATGTTTCAATTTCGTTTGGTCCACATCGTGTTGATATTGTCCCACGCCGATGCTTTTAGGATCAATCTTCACAAGTTCGGCCAAAGGGTCCATAAGCCGTCGGCCTATCGACACGGCCCCCCTTACGGTTACATCCTCGTTAGGAAATTCATCCCTTGCCACCTTCGATGCCGAATAGACGGACGCTCCGTCCTCGCTCACAACAAACACCTTTATGTCCTTGCCGAACGCAGCCTTTGCCTTTGCTACGCAACCATCAATGAACTCCCGTGTCTCCCTGCTTGCCGTACCGTTACCGATTGCGATAGCTTCAATGTGATATTGGCGCAGCATTTCCTCCACGGATTTGGATGCTTGGATACTCATCGACTTTGGCGGATGTGGGAAAATGGCCTCATGATGTAGCAGATTACCTTGTTCGTCGAGGCAAACCGTCTTACAGCCGGTGCGGAATCCAGGGTCTACTCCTAGTACTCTCTTTTGTCCGAGAGGTGCAGAAAGCAATAGCTGGCGCAGGTTTTCCACAAATACTTTGATTGCTTCCTCATCTGCTTTCTCCTTGCTCAGAGCGGCAAACTCATTTTCAATAGACGGCTTCAACAAACGTTTGTAGCTGTCTTCCGCCGCTTCATGGATGATGTTTCCGCACGGGCTGGGATAGCGCACATAGTGTCTTTTTAGTTTTTCTATGCACTCTTCTTCGTCGGGCGATATGCTAACACGCAATATACCCTCGTTCTCGCCGCGTCGTATGGCAAGCAGTCTGTGTGAAGAACAGCGTCGTAATGGTTCTGAAAAGTCGAAGTAGTCGGTGTATTTCTGAGCCTCCTCAGTGTCTTTCTTGGCCTTTACAACCTTCGATGATATAATGGCCGAACGCCTGAAAGCCCCTCGCAGTTGGTTTCTCGACCGTTCGTCCTCGCTTATCCTTTCGGCAATGATGTCCTTTGCTCCGGCTATCGCAGCCTCTCTGTCGGCTACATTACCTCCGACAAACCGCTGAGCAGCTTCTATAGGATTGCGTTCGCGTTGCAACATGATAATGTCAGCCAACGGTTCCAGCCCCAGCTCCCTCGCAATCTGTGCCTTTGTGCAGCGCTTTGGCTTGTAGGGCAGGTAAATGTCTTCCAGTTCTGTAGCTTCCCAACAGTTTTCTATGCGCTGTTGCAGTTCTGTATTCATCTTTCCCTGCTCGGTGATAGTCTTTATAATCGTCTCCTTTCGCTTGGCTATCTCTTTGCATTTGTCATTCTTTTCGGCAATCTGCGCAATCTGAACCTCGTCCATTCCGCCCGTTTTTTCTTTGCGGTAGCGCGATATGAATGGTATGGTGCAGTCCTCTTCAAGCAACGCCAGCGTGTTTTCAACCTTTTGTTCGGGTAAATTCAGTTGTGTCGCTATTCTCTTTGTGAATATATTCATTGATGTAATTTGTTTGTGCCGACGAGCTTATGAAGGACTCGTCAACGTTTCATATATATTTATTGTGGCACAAATTTAGCTAAAAACAATGAGAAAACATTCACGATAAGAGATAAAAGTGGTTTCGAAACAGATATGGTTGTGTTTCAATAGTATATAGAATACATCCTGAAATAGCTTTAATCAGAGAGGGGATAGGTATGGTCATATTATTGATAGTGTCGGATGTTTGAATATTTAGCGTATCTTTTTCTCTTAAAACGCCAAAATCTTTATTACCTCTGTGCCTGATTTCGTATATTTTGCATACCTTTGCATATATGGAACAAGCAGGAACGGCCCAAATCAATATTGAATAGCAGAGGCTTGCGCCTGTTTCCTAAGTAATATATATGTTATATATAATAAGGTATAGATGATTTCTGTAGAAGGATTAAAAGTTGAGTTTGGTGTGAAACCGCTGTTTCAAGGTGTAAGCTACGTTATTAACGACAAGGATAGAATAGCACTTGTCGGTAAGAACGGAGCCGGGAAGTCGACGATGCTTAAGATTTTGTGCGGGCAACAGAAGCCAACTTCGGGTGTCGTAGCTGTGCCAAACGATACCACAATAGGCTATCTTCCACAGGTAATGAAGCTCTCCGACGACACAACGGTGCGCGAAGAGACGCGTAAGGCATTTGCAGGAAACACGAAATTAAAGGAAGATATAGACCGTATGAATGCGGAACTCTCGGAACGTACTGATTATGAGAGCGAAAGCTATATGGCGCTCGTGAATAAGTTCACACAGGAACATGAACGTTATATGATGCTCGGAGGCGAGAATTATGAGGCGGAAATAGAGCGCACGCTTACCGGTCTTGGATTCAAAAGAACTGATTTTGAACGCCCGACGAGCGAGTTCAGCGGTGGATGGCGTATGCGAATAGAGTTGGCAAAGATACTTTTGCAGCGCCCAGATGTTCTCCTTCTCGACGAGCCGACCAACCACCTCGACATCGAAAGTATTCAGTGGCTGGAGCAGTTCCTTGCTCAGAGCGCGAATGCCGTAGTGCTTGTGAGCCACGACCGTGCTTTCATCAACAATGTGACGAACCGCACTTTGGAGATTTCGTGTGGGCAGGTGATAGACTATAAAGTAAAATATGATGAGTATGTGAAACTGCGTGCCGAACGTAGAGAACAACAGTTGAGGGCTTACGAGAACCAACAAAAGGAAATAGCTGATATAAAGACATTTATAGAACGGTTCAGATATAAGCCTTCGAAGGCTGTACAAGTGCAGAGTCGCATAAAGCAATTGGAAAAGATAGTGCCCATAGAGATTGACGAAGTGGACAATTCTGCATTACGTTTGAAATTCCCGCCATGCTTGCGGAGTGGAGATTATCCGGTGATTTGCGACGAAGTGCGCAAGGATTACGGTTCGCATACGGTATTCGACAATGTTACTCTGACGATAAAACGAGGCGAGAAAGTGGCTTTCGTGGGCAAGAACGGTGAGGGAAAGTCAACGCTTGTGAAGTGTATAATGGGCGAGATACCTTATAGCGGAATGTTGAAAATAGGACATAACGTGCAGATTGGCTATTTCGCGCAGAATCAGGCACAGCTCCTTGATGAGAATCTCACGGTGTTTGAAACCATCGACAACGTGGCTAAAGGCGACATCCGACTGCGCATAAACGACATTCTCGGAGCATTCATGTTCGGCGGCGAGGCATCGGAAAAGAAGGTAAAGGTGCTCAGCGGTGGCGAACGTAGCCGCCTTGCGATGATTCGTCTGCTGCTCGAACCGGTCAATCTGCTTATTCTCGACGAGCCGACAAACCATCTCGATATGCAGTCTAAAGATGTTTTGAAGGAGGCGATAAAGGCTTTTGACGGCACAGCCATCGTCGTGAGCCACGACCGTGAGTTCCTCGACGGCCTTGTAACAAAAGTCTATGAGTTTGGAGGTGGAAAGGTTCGCGAGCATCTTGGTGGTATATACGATTTCCTGCGCCATCATAACATTGAAAGCCTTGACGCACTGGGAGGGAAAAATGTGGATGAAGGTCTCTCAATCCAGAATCCTCAATCCCCGCTTTCAAATTCCCAATCCTCCAAATTGTCCTACGCCGAGCATAAGGAGCAGCAAAAAAAGATACGTAAGGCAGAAAAAGCAGTTAAAGAGAGTGAGGCAAAGATAGAGACTTTGGAGCAGAAGATAAAGAGTCTTGATGCTAAGTTGTGCCTTCCAGAGCACGCTGCCGATATGGATTTGATAGCAGAATATACCGAAACGAAGCGAGAACTCGATGAGGAAAACGACCGTTGGCTGCTGCTTTCAGAGCAGTTGGAAGATGTAAAGGCTGAGCAGAATATATAAAAGAATAATATAAAACCAAATCAAAACAAGTATGAAAATGAAACAGATCATTCCAATTATGCTGATTGCCTCTGCGCCACTTACCGGTATGGCACAGAATAAATCAGGCATTGTTGTCGACAATCTCGACAAAACGGCCAATCCGACAGAGGATTTTTATAAGTTTGCTACGGGCGGTTGGCAGAAGAACAACCCGCTTCCGGCGGCTTATTCACGCTTCGGCAGCTTCGACCAGTTACAGGAGGATAATAACAAACGTATCAACGCCATTCTTTCGGAGTTGTTGAAGAAAAACTATAAGGCAGGAACTACAGAATATAAACTTAGCGAGTTTTATAAGCAGGCTATGGATTCCGTGCGCCGAAACGAAGAAGGCGTGCGTCCGGTGATGCCCATTCTCAACGAGATGGAGGCTGCCAAGACACTTGCAGACTTGCGTAAGGTGCAGCTCAACCATCCGGTAGCAGGCTATGGAATACCTTTGGGCTACGGCTTTGGTGCTGATGAGAAGAATGCTAAGATGAATATCTTGCAGATTTCGCAGGGCGGTCTTACTCTCGGATTGAAGGAGTATTATCTTGACAATGATGCCGCTACGAAGACGATTCGCGATGCTTATAAGCAGCATATAGTTAAGATGTTCAAGCTCTTTGGATTCGACGAGGCTGCGGCTACGGCAAAACGCGACGCCATCATGCGTTTTGAAACCTCTGTTGCGCTTATATCAAAGAACCGTACAGAACTTCGCGACGTTGAGGCAAACTATAACAAGACCACTCTTGAGGCTTTCAAGAACGACTATCCTAATATTCCGCTTGAGGAGATGGCTAATGCAGAGGGTATCAAGAGCGAGTATCTGAAGGACATTGTTGTGGGGCAGCCAACTTTCCTTGCCGGTGTTGACAAACTGTTGAGTGTTCTCACGGCAGATGATTTGCGCGCGATTATGGAATGGGATGCCATTCTTTCTGCTGCAAGCTACCTGAGCGACGACATTCAGGCTGCTAACTTCGAGTTCTTTGGTAAGGTGATGCGTGGCCGTCAAGAGGATTATCCACGTTGGAAGCGTGCCACAAATCAGGTTGAAAGTCAGATGGGCGAGGCTCTCGGCAAGATGTATTGCGAGCGTTATTTCCCCGCTTCGTCAAAGAAACGTATGGAGCAACTTGTGAAGAATTTGCAGATTGCTCTTGGCGAACGCATCAAGGCACAGGACTGGATGAGCGATGAAACGAAGCAGGCTGCGCTCGACAAGCTCGCTTCCTTCTATGTGAAGATTGGTTATCCTAATGCATGGAAAGATCTTAGCGCACTCAACATCGACCCGGCGAAGTCTTATTATGAGAACGTTCAGGCTTGCCGCGAGTTTTGGGATAAGTTCTATATAGAGAAGAATGCAGGTAAACCGGTTGACCGCGAGGAGTGGTTCATGACTCCGCAGACTGTCAACGCATATTATAATCCTACCACAAACGAGATTTGTTTCCCTGCCGGCATCCTCCAGTATCCGTTCTTTGACCCGAAATCAGATGACGCTTTTAATTATGGAGCTATCGGAGTGGTTATCGGACACGAGATGACTCACGGCTTCGATGACCAGGGACGCCACTACGATAAGGAAGGAAATATGACCGACTGGTGGACTGAGAGTGATGGAAAGAACTTCGTTGAGCGTACAAGCAAGTATGCAGACTTCTTCTCTAATATTAAGGTGCTACCTGATTTGAATGGCAATGGTAACCTGACACTTGGCGAGAACCTCGCCGATCACGGCGGTCTTCAGGTGGCATACACCGCTTACAAGAACGCGACAAAGGACAAACCGCTGAAAGTTAAGGACGGTTTCACAGCCGACCAGCGTTTCTTCCTTGCTTATTCAGGTGTATGGGCTGCAAACATTACGGAGACAGAGATACGCAACCGCACAAAGAGCGACCCCCATTCATTGGGCAAGTGGCGTGTAAACGGTGCACTTCCTCACATCAACGCTTGGTATGAGGCGTTCAATGTCAAGGAAAGCGATAAGATGTTCATCCCTGAGAGCGAGCGTTTGCAGCTTTGGTAATATTCCCCAAGATTAAGATATAAGAGTAAAGAGCCATTCCCCTAATCGTATAGTTGGGAATGGCTCTTATTTATATTTGTATTTTTATTAGACTGTATGTGGGTATTTCTTTTGCTTAGTCGTGTGAAATAGTTGTTACTATTGGTGTCCGCTAAAACTCAAAGGCTCATCAATATTTTATTAACTATTTTCTTTAAGAAAATTCGCACCGTGAATTCACGACTCTTTAACGACTCTTTAATGGCAGATGATAGTTCATAAAAAGCGTTTAAAATTTGCTTATCTGTAAGGTTTACACTAACTTTGCATACGTTTAGGAAAATAATAAGGAGAGAATATGCCGTTAAGATTACCAGACAGGTTGCCTGCGATAGACATATTGAAGAAAGAAAACATCTTCGTCATGGACGATTCGCGTGCCACCACTCAGGATATACGTCCACTGAAGATAGCCATTCTCAATCTCATGCCGTTGAAGATTACAACGGAAACTGACCTCATAAGGCTGCTTTCAAATACACCTCTGCAGTTGGAGATAAACTTCATGAAGTTGAAAAGCCATACGCCGAAGAACACTCCGGTGGAGCACATGATGATGTTTTATCGCGATTTTGAGGAGATGGCCAATGAAAACTTTGACGGAATGATTATTACCGGTGCGCCTGTAGAGAACTTAGAGTTTGAAGATGTGGGCTATTGGGACGAGATTCAAAAGATATTTAACTGGGCTCACACTCATGTAACAAGTACCTTGTATATTTGTTGGGCAGCACAAGCCGGTTTGTATTATCATTACGGCATACCCAAATATCCGCTTCCGAAGAAGATGTTCGGTGTCTTCCGCCAGTATCTTTCCGATGTACCTTATCCTATTCTGCGTGGCTTTGACGATTATTTCAATATGCCTCAGAGCAGGCATACCGAGGTTAGACGCGATGATATAGATAAGGTGAACTCATTAAAGGTTATCGCCGAGTCGCCCGAAAGCGGCGTCAGCATTGTCATGGGGCGCGAAGGACGTGAGTTCTTTATTACCGGGCACTTGGAATATTCGCCTGATACGCTCGACAAAGAGTATAAGCGCGACATGGGAAAGCGTGATGATGTGGATATGCCGAAGAACTATTACATTGACGACAACCCCGAAAATCCACCGTTGGTTACGTGGAGGGCACACGCCAATCTGCTCTTTAGCAACTGGATAAACTACTATGTTTATCAAGAAACACCATACGATATTAATGCTATAAAATAGAATATGATGCGCAAAATAGAATTGCTTGCACCGGCAAAGAACCTTGAATGCGGCATCGCGGCTATCGACCACGGTGCTGATGCCGTGTATATTGGGGCGCAACGCTTCGGCGCGCGTGCAGCAGCGGGCAATTCTATTGATGATATTGCAGTCCTTTGCCGTCATGCTCATGCCTTTGGAGCAAAGGTATATGTGACGGTAAACACCATATTATATAATGCAGAGATTGAGGCCACGCGCCGTTTGTTGACGGAACTTGACGGTGTCGGTGTTGATGCAGTGCTTGTTCAAGACATGGGATTGCTCGAATTGGCAGGCGCAGATCATAACTTTGAATTTCATGCCAGTACTCAAACAGATAACCGAACGGCGGAGAAAGTGGCTTGGCTACATTCTTTAGGCTTCAACAGAGTGGTACTTGCGCGTGAGCTTTCGGCAGAAGAAATAGCTGAAATACATAGACAGGTGCCCGATGTAGAGCTTGAGGTGTTCGTACATGGAGCCTTGTGCGTGAGCTATTCGGGTGTGTGTTATGCTTCTCAATATTGCTTCGGACGCAGCGCAAATCGTGGAGAATGCGCACAGTTCTGCCGTCTGAAGTTCAATTTGAAGGACTCCGACGGTAAAGAAATAGAACACCAGCGTCATCTGCTTTCGCTGCGCGATATGTGTAGGATAGACAATTTGGAGACTTTGCTTGACGCCGGCGTTACATCTCTTAAGATAGAAGGGCGGTTAAAGGACGTTGCATACGTGAAGAATGTCGTTGCAGCATACAGTCAAAAGCTGAATGAAATAATCGACAAACATCCCGATAAGTATTGTCGTGCATCGCGCGGCCGTTGCACATATACGTTTATACCGAATCTGAAGAAGACCTTTAACCGAGGTTTTACCGACTATTTCCTGAACGGACGGCGGCCTGACATCGTCTCGTTCGACACTCCTAAAGCTATGGGAGAGTATGTGGGAAAGGTGAAAGAATTGCGCGGTAATTCTTTCAATGTGGCCGGTACGGCATCGTTTGCCAATGGCGACGGTCTTTGTTTCTTCAACTCCAACCACGAACTTGAGGGCTTTAGGGTGAATAGGGTAGAGGGAAACAGGTTGTTTCCTCTGTCGCTTCCTGCCGGATTACGCCCCGGTATGCCCCTTTATCGCAATAACGACTATGAGTTTGAGAAGTTGCTGGGCAAACCGTCGGCAACGAGAAAGATACCTATTGATATGACTTTTGCCGAGACCGAGAGTGGTTTCTCGCTTTCGGCCGAGACTGTTACCGTAACTTGCGACATCGAAAAGCAACTCGCGCAGAAGCCGCAGCATGATAATATCGTGCGTCAACTGACCAAACTTGGCAATACTTTTTATGTTTGTGATAGCGTGAATATCGCAGGGCATGCCGATAAATACTTCGTTCCGAGTAGTATGCTTGCCGATTTGCGGCGCAAATTGACAGACGCATTGCAGCGGAGTGCCGGAGTAATGGTGAGGAAGACGATTGATAAAAAGTCGGAATCCATGCTCGGCAATGAAGAGATGGAAAAACTGCAGACCCTTGTTTGGCAGCCTGAATATGGCTCGTTTCCCTATCTTTATAATATCTCTAATACTCTTGCACGCCGATTCTACGACAGAATGGGACTTAAAAATCATTCTTCGGCTTTTGAGTTGAAACAGGAAAAAGCGCAGAAAGGAACACAAACGGAAGCTACAGACAAGGCGCTTGTCATGCAATGCCGCTATTGTCTGCGCCATTCGTTAGGATATTGCGTGCGCAACGGAGGACGCAAACCTTCATGGCGCGAGCCTTTATATCTGGAGTTGTCCGATAAGCGCACGTTCCGATTGGAGTTCAACTGCAAGGAATGTCAAATGAATATATACGCTGAATGATTATGAAATATCCAGAAAGACATATATTGCAGTTCTTTTTGCTATTTATTATTGTAGTGCTTCTCAGTTCGTGTTACAATAAAAGAACACCTGTAAAGATACCCATTCTTAACGATAGTGTGCCCCAGATAGACTCCATGACATACGCACGCCATCTTGATTCCATAACTTTTGCGCGCACGCACCATTATTCCGAGAACTTTAATTTTGTGGTTCGGGCTGATTCTGTCGTGCTTTTGAGGCAGCAACCGGAGGAAGAAATCAATAATATGCAAACCGATTCTTTTCCTGTAAAGAAGGATATGCGTATGGTCGTTGCCGATATTCGTATCATTGCAAACGGACAAGAAGATTCTGTTTGGGTGCAGCTCGCTACGGAAAACTCCGATTTCGGTTGGATTAGAGAATCCAAATTGTTGCCAAAAGTAGATCCTGATGATCCGATTTCGCAGTTCATTTCTATATTTTCGGATAGTCATATCATTGTGTTTCTTGTTGTTTTCGGTCTTATGGGGGTTGCTTACATGATCCATAAGTTGCGCCGCAAGAAAGCAAAGATGGTGCATTTTGATGATATAGACTCTTTTTATCCGACGTTGCTTGCGCTTAATGTGGCTGCCGCAGCGACGTTTTATGCCAGCATCCAGCTCTTTGCGCCAGAGGTTTGGCGTGAGTTTTACTTCCATCCATCACTCAATCCATTTTCGCAACCAGTTCTTTTAGCATTGTTCTTGGTTTCCGTATGGTCGATGATAATCGTTGCCGTGGCGGCTTTCGATGATGTCCGGCGGCACTTAAACTTTGAAGATGCCATACTGTATCTATGCGGTTTGGCTGCGGTGTGCGCTTTTAATTATATAGTTTTCAGTATCAGCACACTCTATTTTGTCGGTTATGCTTTGCTCGTGGCCTATATCTACTATGCTATTCGGGCATATTTGTGCCATAACCGCAATCATTATATCTGTGGAAACTGCGGAGCTTTGATGCGGGAAAAGGGGCGTTGCCCATCATGTGGAGTGTTGAATGAGTAGCGGAATAGTAATTGTCAATATACGGAAATCAAAAGAAAAGATTAATATTCATGTATATATAATATAATTAAGGTATGGCGTGTAAGATGAAATATGCAGGATTGACAGATGCAGAAGTCTTGAAAAGTAGGGATAAATATGGAGTAAACATTCTTACTCCGGCCAAGAAGACTTCCCCGTGGATTTCTTTCTTAAAGAAATTCGGCGACCCATTGATTGTTATATTACTTATTGCGGGTATTCTTTCCGTAGGTATCAGCTTCTATGAGTATATCGTACTTGGTGAAAGTATGCAGGTATTTTTCGAGCCGGTGGGCATTTTCATTGCCATAATGCTTGCTACCGGCTTGGCTTTCTTGTTTGAATATAAGGCCGACAAGGAGTTTATGATACTTAATCAGGTGAATGACGACGAGCCTGTGAAGGTGATACGCAACTCTAAAGTTGTGGAAATTGCACGCAAAGACGTTGTTGTTGGCGACGTCGTGATACTCTCATGTGGCGACGAGATACCTGCAGACGGCCTTCTTTTGGAATCCGTATCGCTCGATGTTGACGAATCTACGCTTACGGGAGAGCCTTTATGCCACAAGACTGTGGATGAGGCGCATTTCAATAAAGATGCTACATTCCCGTCGAATGCGGTGATGAAAGGTACAAAGGTAATGAATGGTAATGGCGTTTTCCGCGTTTCCGCTGTTGGAGATGCTACGGAAAACGGTAAAGTATTCACGGCTGCGCAGATAGACAACAGCGTAAAGACGCCGCTGAACGAACAACTTGAACGTTTGGGCCGGCTTATCTCATGGCTGTCATATTCCGTGGCCGCACTGGTCGTAGTAGGGCGCATTGCCGATTTCATGCTTACGGAGCCTTATACTACAATGACTTTCATCGCTTACTGTCTGCAAACGATTATGATTGCGGTAACGCTTATCGTCGTGGCTGTGCCAGAAGGATTGCCTATGGCGGTTACGTTGAGCTTGGCATATAGTATGCGTAGGATGCTGAAAACCCATAACCTTGTGAGAAAGATGCACGCTTGCGAGACAATGGGAGCCGTGACAGTTATCTGCACCGACAAAACAGGAACGTTGACGCAAAACCGGATGACGGTTTATGAAATGGTCAGCGAGGACCTTGATGATGTCTTATATGAGAATATCGCGCTTAATTCAACAGCCGACCTCGATGGAGAGAAGGTTATTGGCAATCCTACTGAAGGGGCGTTGTTGCTGTGGATGCGCGATGCAGGAGTTGATTATGCGGACAAGCGTGCAACAGTAGAAGTGATGGACGTAGTGCCTTTCTCCACGGAACGCAAATATATGTCTACTACTGTGCGCTCTCTCGCTATGAATGGTGAGACCGTTACCTACCTAAAGGGTGCTCCCGAGGTTGTGATGTCGATGTGCAACATGACCGATAAGCAACGGGCAACGTATGCGGGCAAGTTGTCTGAGTTCCAAAAGAAGGCCATGCGTACATTGGCATTTGCATATAATGATGTCTTTCTTGGTATCGTGGCCATCAGCGACCCTATAAGAGAGGATGTCCCCGCAGCTATCCGTGAATGTGATGAGGCCGGAATCGACGTGAAGATTGTTACGGGCGACACACCAGGTACGGCTATGGAGATTGGCAGACAAATTGGTTTGATTTGTTCGCCCGACTCGATTATCACAGGAACAGATTTTGAGGCTCTTTCCGATGAGGAAGTTTATGAACGGGTTAATTCGTTAAAAATTATCGCACGAGCCCGTCCTATGGATAAAAAACGTTTGGTAGAATTCTTGCAAAAGCGTAATCATGTGGTTGCGGTAACAGGTGATGGAACTAATGACGCGCCTGCATTGAAGGCAGCGCACGTTGGATTATCGATGGGTGATGGTACTTCTGTTGCGAAAGAAGCGTCGGATATAACGATTATTGATAATTCTTTCAGGTCGATAGGACGTGCGGTGATGTGGGGACGTTCGTTGTATCAGAATATTCAGCGGTTTATTTTATTTCAAATGACGGTGAACGTCGTGGCTTGTCTGATTGTGCTGGTGGGAGCATTCTTTGATACTCAGTCGCCTCTGACCGTTACTCAGATGCTTTGGGTGAACCTTATCATGGATACTTTCGCAGCGATGGCACTCGCGTCTCTGCCTCCTAACGAAACGGTGATGCGTGGCAAACCACGCGATCGTAGTGCGTTTATTATCAATAAATCAATGAAATGGAATATCTTGTCTATAGGACTGCTGTTCACTTTTATATTACTTGCATTTTATTATCTGTTTGAGAACTACGATGTCGTGTCTCTTTTTGCATTGGTAGATACTGATATTGCATTGCAAGAACAGCGTGGATTGTCAGCCTATGAGATAAGTCTTTTCTTCACGATATTCGTGATGTTGCAGTTTTGGAATATGTTCAATGCCCGTGCGATAGCTACTGGCCATAGTGCTTTCCATGAGATAAGTTCGTGCCGTGGCTTTGTTTCCATTGTTGCTCTGATATTTTTTGGACAGATACTTATCGTGGAATTGGGCGGAGCAATGTTCAATGTTGTTTCTCTGAGTATTTCCGATTGGCTGATAACCGTGGGGGCAACATCATTAGTATTGTGGATTGGCGAGTTTGTCAGGCTTGTCTGTCCTGCAAAAAAGGTAACTTGTTAACCTAATAAACGGGAGATAGATGAATTGCGAAATAGCGATACTAACGGTTGTCTCGTCACTTGTGTTTAGTACATAGGCCTTGTACTGCG
>ULSA01075436.1_pt1 | contig 15710 bp, 8 predicted proteins | sample 1955951 | NCBI WGS metagenome assembly ULSA01 (sample SAMEA4835697, study PRJEB28245) | human gut metagenome | biome: gut microbiome; material: fecal sample | place: Denmark | collected 2008 | reverse complement strand
CGCCGCCGGGCGGTACCGTCAGTTTCGATATCGAAGAAACGGCGTCAGAAAATGCGGCCAAAGCCTGGTTCAAATTTACAGTCAGGGATACCGGAATCGGAATCAAGCCGGAGTTTTTGAGGGATATTTTTAAACCCTTCACCCGCGAAAAAGACAGCCGGATCGATAAAACAGAAGGCAGTGGTCTGGGGATGGCGATCTCGAAGAAAATCGTCGATTTGATGGGCGGGACGATCGAGGTCAGCAGCGAGGTTGGTACTGGTACTGAATTTACGATCAGCCTGCCGCTGCAGATCAGTGAACTGGAATTGGGCAATTTTAAGTTTCCCGATTTGAAGATCATCGTAGTCGACGATGATGTGATCGTCTGTGAGCATACGACGGAGCTTTTACGGCAGATTGGCATTCGTTCGGACTGGGAAACGTGTGGACAGCGGGCGGTGCAGAAGGTCCTGGCGGCGCATCAGGCGGGTGAGCCTTACGACGCGGTGATACTGGACTGCAGGATGCCGGATCAGGACGGAGTGGAAACGGCGGCGATCATTCGCCGCGCTATCAGCGAACCGCTGCCAATCATTTTGATTTCAGCATATGATTCGGCCGATGTTGAAACGAAGGCGCGTCATGCGGGTGTCAACGGTTTTATGACGAAGCCTGTTTTTATGTCGACTTTGTGTCGGGCGTTACAGAGATATGTTTTAGGTCAAGCAGCTGCCGATGAACAAAAGAGTAAAACTGATTTCAGCGGTAAACGCTTTTTATTAGTGGAAGATAACGCCTTGAACCGTGAGATAGCGGTGGAAATGCTGGAATCTGCCGGCGCTGTGGTAGAAAGTGCCTGTGACGGTGCAGAAGGCGCGGCAAAATTTGCGGCGGCGCCGGCCGGCTATTATGATCTGCTGCTGATGGATGTGCAGATGCCTGTGATGAACGGCTATGAAGCCACGCAGAAGATCCGCGCTTCTGCTAAGTCCGATGCCAGAACCGTGCCGATCGTGGCGATGACGGCCGATGCTTTTGCCGAAGATATCATCGAAGCGAAAAAGGCAGGTATGAACAGCCATTTAGCCAAGCCTTTAAATTTAGCGACGCTGGTGCGTGAAATAAATAAACAGCTGCAGAAGCATTGAAAAAGAGAATAAAAGTTCTGGGACACCGTATGTGTGATTGCATACGGTGTTTTTTTATTTATTTTTAGAAGCAAAGAAAAGAGGCTGTTGTACAAGGCTGGCAAGTAAATAATTCAAATAACAAAACCGTCTGCCGGGGCAGGCGGTTTTTTGCAGTTCGGGTACCAGTTGCAAGACTTTCAGACAGGCGTATTCACTTATAACAAAAATGTCTTGCGGGGGGGGACAAATATGGTATTATATCAAAAATAAACTATATAGATAGTATTAAGTATTAGGAATAAGAAATTATCAAAACAAGAATTAATTAAAATATTGCGAAAGTAGACATGACAAGTAAGGTTTTCACCAAGGCGTTGCGACCCTCCGCCTTGCTTGAAAATATTTCCCCACAGGTGCCGCTTTGCTAAAAAAGCAGAGCGGCAAACCCAAATGAGCGCTGCGGTTTAAAGCTGCAGCTTTGATGAAAGTTTTTAGACAGGGAGCACAGATGCTTCCTTTGTTTAAAATATTATTTCCAAACAACCCTTTATGTATAATCGGGGTCTTGCAATCGGCGTGAAAAATTTACAGAAAGGAGCGGGAAAGACAAAAGCCAGGGCAACCATTTTCAGTAGAAGTCAGGCTGTGACACGCCTGCTGCCCCTGCGCGATAACGGGTAGAAATTTGTAGTAAAAATTGATGATGAAGGAGTGAGACAGTTGTCTAAATCCAAAAGGTACCAGTTAGAGAAAAAAATCATGGTTTTTCTGAGCAGCGGTTTGTTTGCGATCTCAGGATTTTGTGCAGGCGACGTTTATGCCGCGGCTGTTTTTGCGGATGGGACAGGGACCAATTCGACTGTTGCCGGCGTAAATAACAACGCCAGCGGTGAGAATACTAATGCTGTAGGTTATAACAATCATGCTATTTCTGATAACAGCAATGCGATCGGCGCGAATAACCAGGCTTTGGCCGAGGATTCCAATGCCATCGGCAGTAAAAACAACACTTATGCCAATGAATCGAACGCGATCGGCAGCGGCAATATCACTAATGGCATCGGGTCTAATGCTATTGGTAAGGATAATGTGGCCAATGGCTTGGACAGTAACGCTTTTGGTACTGCCAATAAGGCGAATTCGGATAATTCCAATGCTTTCGGTACCGGCAATCTGGCGGATGGTATCGGTACGAGCGCCTTTGGTTATTTGAATAATGTCAGCGGCAATGAATCAGTGGCGTTTGGTTTTACCAATACCATTTCGGCAGCAGAGGCCGTAGCAATGGGACGCAATAATCAGGTGATCGCTACCGGAGGCAGTGCGATCGGTAATAATAATCAGGCAATGGCGATGTATTCTACTGCGATCGGCAATGATAACTATGCGATCGGAGAGAATTCCAGCGCGATCGGGCTCGGCAACAATATTACAGCTAACGATGCTACGGCGCTGGGAAATAAGAATACGGCTTCAGGGATCTCGGCAGGCGCTGTCGGTATCAGCAATACTGCCAGCGGCCATAATGCCCAGGCTTTCGGTTATTTAAACGAAGCTACGGCTCAGGATTCCCAGGCCTTCGGTGCGCAGAACAAAGCGACGGAGCGTTATGCCAGTGCTTTCGGGCATGAAAATGAGGCTAAGGCCTATGCGGGCAGTGCGCTGGGTGTGAAAAACGTGGTTACAGGCGATTTCGGTTCGGCGGTCGGTTATGATAATACGGCTTCCAACTATCTGGCCAACGCCATCGGTACCTCGAATGTGGCTTCCGGCGCCTATGCCAATGCTTACGGTGTGTATAATGAAGCTACTGCCAGCTATGCCAGTGCCTTTGGCTACGGCAATAAGGTCGGCGGCGAGCATGCTATCGCGTCTGGCTACAATAATAATATCGCCGGTAATTTTGCCAGCGCTTTCGGTACGGAGAATACGGTCAGCAATATTCGCAGTGCGGCCGTAGGTTCAAATAATACCGTCAGCGGCGAGATCAGTAATGCTTTTGGCTATAATAATACCGCCAGCGGCAATTATACTAACGCGATCGGCTATAATAACCAGGCGCAGGCTTTTGCCGCTTCGGCGATCGGCTATCAGAACAGGGCTACGGCCAGCGCGGTTTCGGCCAGCGCCGTGGGTCGTTCCAACGAAGTGAGCAACGAATATGCCAATGCTTTCGGTGCTTTGAACAAGGCGTCGGGTTCTTCCTCCAGCGCTTTCGGCGTCAACAATAACGCTTCGGGGTCCTTTGCCAGTGCTCTGGGCTATCAGAACACAACGGCCGGCTATCTCGGCAGTGCTGTGGGCGCCAGCAATAACGCGTCTGCTAATTATGCCAGTGCTTTTGGTTATGGCAATGCGGCCTCGGGCTATGTCGGCAACGCTATCGGCAGTATGAATACGGCTTCCGGCAGTTATGCCAGCGCCGTAGGCTATAAAAATACAGCCAGCGGCGTCAAATCCAACGCTATCGGCAATGAAAATACAGCATCAGAAGAATACACTAATGCTGTCGGCGCCGGCAACAGAGTCAGCGGCTACGCCTCCAGTGCCTTCGGCAACAATAACGAGGTGACTGCTGAATTCGCCAGCGCTTTTGGCCACAGCAATAATATCAGCGGCTACGTTTCCAATGCCCTGGGTTATGATAACGCTGTCAGCGGCGATTATTCAACGGCGGTAGGCCTTTTTAATAATGTAGGCGGCAATTCGTCCCATGCTTTTGGCTATGGCAATAATATTGCTGCTAATTCCAGTTCCGCTGTCGGCAACGGCAATACGATCAGCACCGGAGCTGATGATTCCTTCGCGCTTGGTAACGATACCAGTATCTCGCTGGCTAACAGCGTCGCTTTGGGCAGTAATTCCGCAGCGACGGCGATCAACAGCGTTACGGGCAACAGCAGCTATACTAAATGGGCCGGCGTCAGCGACGTCGTGGGCGTTGTCAGCGTAGGCAGCTCCGGGTCGACCCGTCAGATCCAAAATGTAGCGGCAGGGCAGGTCAGCGCAACTTCTACCGATGCCGTCAACGGCAGCCAGCTGTATGAAGTAGCGCAGAAAGCAGCGCAGCAGGCTACTGTTTCGGCAGGCGACAGCAACGTCGTCGTTACGCCTACCACGAACAGCAGCGGCGGCACTGATTATGAAGTGAAGCTGGCTGACGAACTGCAGATCGGTACTGGCGTCAATGTCGACGGCACCGGCGATGGCAAGATAGATGTCGGTAACGGAAATGTGGTCATCGACGGCAGCGACGGTTCGATAACTGCCGGCGGCGTGACGATCAATAAAGATGATGAAGGCACGATAAACGGCCTGACCAATACTACCTGGGACCCGGACAATTATGTATCCGGGCAGGCAGCTACCGAAGACCAGCTGAAAGCGATCCATGATAAAGCTGCGGAAGCGGCCGAGCTGGCAGCTAAGCATACAACTATGGAAGCTGTCGACAACAATATCCTGATCGAAAAAAGCACTAACGCTGACGGCGGCGACCATCACGAACTGAAATTGAATGATGTCGTTGAGATCGGCAGCGGCGCCAATAAAGTCACTATCGACGGTACAAATGGCACTGTCAGCACCGGTAATATCAATATGAACGGCACCAACGGCATGATAACTGCCGATAAGATCACTATCGACGGCGGTTCCGGCACGATCGGCGGTCTGACCAATACTACCTGGGACGCAGATAATTACGTTTCCGGGCAGGCTGCGTCGGAAGATCAGCTGAAAACCGTTTATGATACCGCAGTCAAATATGACGTGGACAGCGGCGGTAATATCAACACCGGTAAAATCACGCTGGAAGGCAGCAGCGGCACTACGATCGGCAATGTAGCGGCGGGCGAAGTCAGCGCTACCTCGATGGACGCCGTCAATGGCAGCCAGCTGTATCAGGTCAAGCAGGACATCAATAATATCAATCAGGATATCACCAAGCTGGGTGACGAGATCGATACGGTCGGTGCTCTGTCAGCAGCGATGGCAGGCCTGCATCCGCGTTTCCAGGATGGTAACAAGGGCGAGCTGGCCATGGCCTACGGCGGCTACGGCGGCAAAAGCGCATTAGCAGTCGGCGGCTTCTACGCCCCCAACGAAAAAGTAATGTTCTCACTGGGGCTGGGCATTTCCGAAGGCGGCAGTAAAATGGGCAACTTCGGCGTCAATTTTGCACTGGACCGCTCTAGAGACCGCAAGGCAGAACCGAGAGATATCATCTATACCCGTAAAGAAGTAGATAATTCTTTAGCGGCGCAGGATGAAAAGATCCAGCTGCTGCTGGCCAAGGTCGAAGAACAAAGCAGAGAAATGGAAAAACAAAGCCGTGAAATCGAATACCTGCGAGCACAGGTAGAAAAGTAAATACAGAAAATACTATACTTGCCCCGGCCTGCAAGGCTGGGGCAAACTTTCTGAGCAGAGGAGCAGTAAGTATGAAAAAGATCTGGAGCTTTATCCTATGTCTGGTCATAAGTCTGGCGATGACCAGCGTTTGCCTGGCCAGCGACGGCGCTGACCTGAACAAACAGCAGCAGGCAGTAGTTAAGGTATTTGCCGCCTTAAACGGTCAGAACGGGATGGAATATGCCGGCATACGCCAGCTGATGTCAGCGAAGCTGCAAACAGAGCTGGATGAAAAAACTTTCGGCAGTGTGAAAAATAATCTGCGCCGCAGCTACGGCGAGCAGCGCGAAAACAGGTTCCTGGCCTATCAGCGGTATGCTGACGGCGACCGCCTGGCTTATCTGGCTAAATACAGTAAGAAGAAAGCTCTGCTGTTTATATTCGTTTTCGATAAGCAGAACGATCTAGGGGCGTTTTCCTTTCAGCCCATAGGCGAACAACAGCAGTAACAGTACAGTTTTTCCCGTTTTACAGCATTTAAATAGAAAGCAGCAGCGATATTTTCAGCAGAAAGCTTGCTGCTGCTCATCTGATTTCAAAAAATGATCCCTTTGCCACAGCGGCAGATAAGGGATCATTTTTTGAAATTTTAAATGTAACAGTTATAAAAATTATAAGAATTATAAAAAAGTGCTTAATTGTAATAAAAATATCTTGCAAGGTGCAAAGAAAATATGTTAATATAGCAAAAATAATCCATATAAATAATATTAAGTATTAAGGTTTATAAATTAATTAAACTAAAATTACTTAAATTATTACGAATGAAAAGACGATGGAGAAAGCAGAGGTCAGCCTAAAAAACAGAACAGCTTTATAAAAAATAGATGCGGGGCAGATTTATTGTTTCAGCATACTATACAAAGCAAGTAACTATTTAAGGAAAAGAGGTGGGGAATTGTCTAAATCCCGAAAAGTTCAGTTAGAGAAAAAAATTATGATTTTTTTAAGCAGCGGTGTATTTATTTTTTCAGGCCTGTATGCGAGTAATGTGCAGGCGGCGCCCGTTTTTTCCAGTGGCAGTGCTTCTGATTCCACTGTTGCCGGTGTCAATAATACAGCTTCCGCTAATTCCAGCAGTGCTTTTGGTTATTTCAATACTGCCGGGGGCCTGGCATCTAGTGCTTTTGGCTGGAGCAATACTGCCAGCGCCGAAAATGCCAGCGCTTTTGGTTATGTCAACGAGGCGAGCGGCCTGGCGTCCAGCGCGCTCGGTTTCAGAAATAAAGCGGCCAATGAAAATGCCAGCGCTGTCGGTTATGGCAATAATGCCGGCGGTGTAGCGTCCAGTGCTTTTGGTTTCAGCAATGTTGCTAAAGTGGACTATGCCAGTGCTTTTGGCTATAGCAATGAGGCGAGCGGCCTGGCGTCCAGCGCAGTTGGTTTCAGGAATAAAGCGGCCAGTGAGAATGCCAGCGCTGTCGGTTATGGCAATAATGCTAATGCTCTGGCTGCCAGTGCAGTTGGCTACAATAATACAGCCGGCGGCGTAGGTTCCAGTACGATCGGCTATAATAATACGGCTACGAATGAAAATGCCAGTGCTTTTGGTTACGGTAATACTGCAGGCGGCCTGGCGTCCAGCGCTTTTGGTTTCAGTAATACTGCCAGCGGCGATAATGCCAATGCTTTTGGCTATAATAATATTGCCAGCGGTTCCAAGAGCAATGTTTTCGGAACGGGAAATACTGTTTCCGGCAGCAGCAGTACCGCAGTCGGCACTGCCAATGAAGTTGCCGCTGAAAACAGCACTGCTATCGGCAATAACAATACGATCAGCTCCGGTGCAGAAAATTCGGCGGCGCTGGGAAATAATATCAGTATCAGCTTAAAAGACAGTGTAGCTTTGGGAAATAATTCTACAGCGACGGCGATCAACAGCGTTACGGGCAACAGCAGTTATACTAAATGGGCCGGTGTCAGCGATGTTGTGGGCGTTGTCAGCGTAGGCAGCTCCGGGGCGACCCGTCAGATCCAAAACGTAGCGGCAGGGCAGGTCAGCGCCACTTCTACCGATGCCGTCAATGGCAGCCAGCTGTATGAAGTAGCGCAGAAAGCGGCTGAGCAGGCTACTGTTTCGGCAGGCGACAGCAATGTCGTCGTTACGTCAACTACCAACAGCAGCGGCGGTACCGATTACGAAGTGAAGCTGGCTGATGAGCTGGAGATCGGTACGGGCGTCAAAGTAGACGGCACCGGCGACGGTAAGATCGAAGTCGGTAACGGAAATGTGGTCATCGACGGCAGCGACGGTTCGATAACTGCCGGCGGCGTGACGATCAATAAAGATGATGCAGGCACGATCAACGGCCTGACCAATACTACCTGGGACCCGGATAATATCACCAGCGGGCAGGCGGCAACGGAAGACCAGCTGAAAGCGATCTACGATACGGCGGCGGAAGCAGTCGAGCTGGCCGCGCAGCAAAGCTCGGTATCTACAGGCGACAGTAACTTTATCGTCACAAAAACCACTAATGACAGCGGCGGCATCGATCACGAGCTGAAGCTGAATGAAGTAGTCGAGATCGGCAGCGGCGCCAATAAAGTCACTATCGACGGCAATAACGGTACGATCAGTACCGGTAATATCAATATGAACGGTACCAACGGCGTTATTACGGCCGATAAGATCACTATCGACGGCGGTGCAGGCACGATCGGCGGTCTGACCAATACTGCCTGGGACGCAGAGAATATCACCAGCGGCCAGGCGGCGACCGAAGACCAGCTGAAAACTGTTTCTGACAGCGCTATCAAATACGATGTGGACAGCGGCGGCACTATCAATAAAAACAAAATCACGCTGGAAGGCAGCAATGGCACCACGATCGGCAATGTAGCGGCGGGCGAAGTCAGCGCCACCTCGATGGACGCCATCAACGGCAGTCAGCTGTATGCAGTACAGCAGGATATAGGCAATATCCACAGAGATATCAATAAGCTGGGTGATGAGATCGATACGGTCGGCGCGCTGTCAGCAGCGATGGCAGGGCTGCATCCGCGCTTCCAGGACGGTAACAAGGGCGAGCTGGCCATGGCTTACGGCGGTTACGGAGGTAAAAGCGCATTAGCAGTCGGCGGCTTCTACGCCCCTAATGAAAAAGTAATGTTCTCACTGGGACTGGGTGTTTCTGAAGGCGGCAGCAAAATGGGCAACTTCGGCGTCAACTTTGCGCTGGATCGCTCTAGAGACCGTAAGGCAGAAGCACGAGATATAGTTTATACCCGTAAAGAGGTAGACAGCTCTTTGGCAGCGCAGGATGAAAAAATCAAACTGCTGCTGGCTAAGCTGGAAGAACAAAGCCGGGAAATAGAAGAACTGAAAGCAAAAGTAAACTAACAGCAAAACCCCTGTCTGCTAAGCAGACAGGGGTTTTATTCTGAGGATAGGAGCAGCACAGCACGGCTGATGATCTGCATAAAAGCAGTCAACAAAAAACAATGAAACAGCTTTAAAATTTCAAAAAAATTTACTGGAAATCATCTTTTGAACAGAGTGGAGCTGTTTATATGTTTTAGGTTCAAAAGGCAGCCGCAGCAGGCCTTGGCAGGTAATGCGGCTTTTAATCTGGTTTTAATCTTGGCGTTATAAAATAAAGACAAAGCAAAGGCCGGCGACGTAACGGCCGTTAAGGAGGTAAAGGATATGAAAAGAAAATCTATAGCTATGCTGGCAGCAGCTCTCTGCACCTTGGCGATCACAGTTACAGCTTTAGCTGCCGAACTCATCAATGCGGAACAGGCGCGCAGCATTGCTGCTCAATGGGTACCGGCAGGCAGCACACATCTGGTGACTAAGGACGAAAGCTTTGAATTCGTGCCTCATTATGACGTTAAATTCTATGATAATAAAACCAATACCGCCTATGAAATAGAAGTTTTAAGAAACGGCGGCAAGGTAAGAGAGTTTAAAATGGAAGCGCAGACCGCTTTAGGCAGCCCTAAAATCGTCCTTTCAGTAAATGATGTGCAAAATCTGGTCCGTAAGGAATTTCCGAATGCTGTTTTTACTAAAGTAGAATTAGACCGCGGTGACGGGCTTTATGAATATGAAGCAGATTTTTACACGCCGGAGGTACGGGGCGAAATGAAATTCAACCCTGAAACAGGCACTGTTATTGAAAAAGAAATAAAATATACTGTGTTTTAAGCAAGAAGCGGACATTAAGATAAGACCGGATTTTCCGGTCTTATTTTTATTTGACAGCTGCGGTTCGGGTACGGCGGCCAGAGTGTGCTGAAAGTTGTTATATTTGTAATAAGAATACTATTTGCTGTTGAGCTGGCATTTAAAAAAGTAAAATGTATAAAAATTTTTTCTGATTTCGCAAGTTAGGAAATAAAAGCAAATAATCGAAAATAATATAAATAAGAAATAAACATAAAAAATAGAAATGCTGGCAGACGAAGAAACGAAATGAATTAATATTATAAAATATGATATTAATATACACAAAATGGCCAGTTTATCCCTTGTAATTGCTTAAATATGCAAAAAGAGAGCAGGATTTTTTTGCTGGATGTTGAATAAATACGGTGAAATTTAGCATGTTTTAGAAAGATGCTAAATAAATCTCAAGGGGGTAAAAAAATATGAAAAGGATGAATAAGGTTTTAGTAAAGGCTGTCGTTTTGAGCCTGATAATGGGCGGAGTACATATGGGGGGGACTTTTGTTTAAAAGGCTATGCGGCTGCGATTGGTACTGGTTTGGAAATACATGCAGGTTTAGATGTCATGAATGATGCGGATGTTAAAGCGGATAAAGATGCTATAAAAGCTGCCGGCGCCTTAGCAACACAAAAAGATTTGGAAGCAGTAAATAGGGATGCGGAAACTGCAAAAGAGACTGCAGAGGCAGCAGAGAAGGAAGCTGCTGACGCACATTCAAAGGCTACTGGAGCATACTTAGAGGCCAAACAGGCCCAAGAAAAAAATACTGAACAAGATAAGACTTTAAGTGAGCAGGGTCAAAAGATTTCGGAAAATTCTACGGCGATAGAACAAAACACAGCGGATATTGAAACTAATAAACAAGGCATCGTGACCAATAAAGAAAATATCGAAAAAAATACGCAGGCAATCACTACCGAACGGACAGAACGCATCCAGGAAGTACAGCGTTTAGACGGGCGGATCGACGGCTTAAGCAACCGCATCGACGAGCTGGATGGACGCATTGATAAAGTCGGAGCTTTGGCAGTCGCTATGGCCGGCCTGCATCCGCTGGAATATGACCCGGATGCCCCGACTCAATTCTCGATGGCGGCAGGTACTTACAGCGGTGAAAGCGCTATTGCGGCAGGTCTGTTCCACAACCCTAATAAAGACGTACTTTTGAGCGTGGGTTTTTCGATCAGCGGCAGTGAGAAGGCAGCTAATGTCGGCGCTACCTTCCGCTTTGGCAGAAGCTCGGAATCAAAAGCCCGTAAAGTGATAGAAGACAAACAACGCGAGCAGGAGCTGGCTGCCCAGGCCGCAGCCGCCAGACAGAAAACCGTTTCCTATCGTGTAGAACAGATTTTGGCTGAAGATACAGCGAAAGCTGAATAGCAGATGGGCAGAAAAGCATTTGATAACAGCATCGATTATAAAGAGATCGGCACCAGGATCAGGATCATGCGGCTGAAGCTGGCGGTTTCACAGACTGAATGCGCCTCTAAACTGGGTATTTCGCAGACACACCTGAGTAATATCGAGCATGGCCGCAGCGGGATCACTTTGCAGATGCTGTGCCGGGTCTGTGATATCCTGCAGGTAAGCTTGGATTATCTGGTCAGAGGCGCAGAAAAAACCGACGAAAAAAAGCACAGCGAGATCACGATCGACGAAGTTGTGCGGGTCATAAAAATGCTGAAGGGCATAGAAGAAAAGTAAGTCCGGCAGACAGCAAGTTTATCATAAAAAAGAGCAAACCATTTTGGTTTGCTCTTTTTTTGTCTGAGTATTTAAATTATTATTTTGCGGAAGGCGGCATTTTCCACCATTGTAAATCAGGTTAATGTTATTCTAAAATCAACTTAAAATATAAGGAGGTATTGGTTATGTGTATTATTTGTACTGATCCAAATTGTGACCATGGTGAAAGGTGTGGTCGTGTAAAAATTTATAAGGAGGGAGGTTCTGCCAGCGATTTATTGGATGGCAGAGGAGAATGGGAACATGTTATTCCAGGCGCTGTTATCCGTGGCTCAGTATTTTTGCAGAGCCACGGAGTTACTTATCGCGATTCTATGACTTATGCGCTTGATTATGCTATACACAGAGATGCTGTGGATGGTAGCGGAGGAGGGATTACCTCTACTGGCAGAAGTGAAATTGCTCAGGGATGGGTAAATGATCTGATTAGACTATTTGATTCTGGGCAATCTGATGAAGCGATAGGCAAGGTTTTTTGTGATGAAGTGTATGCTATTGAGGCTCACAGGAAATTTACGGAAAATGATTTCTCAAGCTTAGTGGCAATTTTAAGAAGTTATATTGATAAAGGGATAGTTTCTCAAAGCAAAGCTGATGAAATTGCCAGTTGGATGCATGGAAGGATATAATAGCGATTTTTGATTGCGAATTATTTCCAATTTAATATTGAGAGTATTATTGCGTATGGTAAGAAAACTGTCTGAAAAGGCAGTTTTTTTATATAATCTATAAAAAACTTACAAGTATATATTTTACAGAAAAATACTTAAACCCGTTTAAAGATGAGTTGTTATTTCTATTATTTGAATAAAGGAGGTTTTTATTGTTTTGCAGCGTCTGCCTCAACAGCAGGCGTTTTTTGTATTTTTAGTATGATTTACAGGGGCTGTGCTCCGGCAATGATCGCGGCGGTTAGGCGAAACGCAAAAGTAACAGAATCATAAAAAACGCGCAGACGCTGATAGTTGTAAAGCCGCTGGCGTAATGCGCCGGGCAAGACTCGCAGACGTTGTACACATGTTCAAAGTAAGTGTCTTGCGGGGGGGTACAGAAGTGCTATAATACTTGGTAATATTATCGTAACGAATATTTTTGATTTCAAATAAAAGAAAGATGCAGTTATTGTTTGTTTTTAATGAGATGGTTATGAGTTTTACAGTTTGGATGGAACTGTGTAAGGCAAAAGCTGTCTGTAGGGACTGTAAGTGATTTTAAAGTGGAAGATGAGTTGCAGTATTAAATCAGCGGCTTTGAAAATATAAAACTTGTAAGATGAGAAAGGGTGTTATGATGTTGAGCAAAGGGCTTAATAAGAAAGTTGTTTTAGGAGTAGTATGTGGGTTAAGTTTGCCTGTAGCAGTAAATGCATCGGATTTTATCTATGCCAAGACTGTGACGGCTCCGGGTGAGTATAATTTTCATGAGGGAATAGTAAGTACTGGTGATGAATTGATAAGTTTCAATAATTCCAATACTTCTGGCAGTCCTAAGAATTATATTATTAATATTGAAAATGCTGGAGAGTTAAAACTGGATAGTACCTCTCCTTGGGGGGTGATCGATGTTGGCTCTAATAATCAGAAGGCAAATTATGCTGAAGCGGCGATAACGATCAACGGTGATTTGGAAATAAGCAATAAAATACAAAATAATAATGATGGCAGGATCATCTCGCTGATGGGCGGTAAGAATACTCTGCATATCAATGGCTCTCTGAAGATATCTGATTCTGTCTGCAGTTATGCTTCTGCTAATCTTTGGCATTATGGACTGAAAGCTAATAATGGCAGTGAGATCATAGTCCGTAATGATTTTATCATCAATTCACTCCAGGCTGAAAGCATATCAGACAGCGCAGGGCAGACTTTTGCAGCAGGTATTTACAGTGACAGTTGGAGTTGCGACGGTAATGATAGTGATGAACGCAGCAAAGATGCTGATGTTTTAATTACTGTTGGTACGGACAATAACGATAAAATAATTTTGGAAAATATTAAATCAACGTCCAAATCAGGAGTTGCTTTTACTTATGGTGTTTTAGCAACGTATGGGGATACGGGCAATAATAAACGGGAACAGACTGCTACCATAAATCTTAACGGCAGTACGGTTATCCGTAATTTGGATGCTATAGGTAAATCAGAAGCAGATGTGTATGCTTTGGCAGCAGAGGGAAATGGTGTTATCAATGTCAATGGAGATCTGCTGATCGAGAATATTGGTGATAGCTCAAGCCTAACAGCAGATGTGGAACGATATTATAATGCTGTTGTTGCTGCAGGTGGGTCGGTTAATATCAATGTAGCAGGAAATGCTGAAAACAAGATCAGGATCACAGGTGATTTGGCAAGTTATATGGAAAATTCAGCTATCAATCTGCATTTGCTGAATCGGGATTCTTATCTGCGGGGTGCCAGCTTAACAGATGGCGGAAGTATAAATATGACATTGGCAGATGGAGCTGTCTGGCAGGTGCTGGACAGGGTAGAATGCGGTGACAGTGCAGTAGATGCATTGAAAAATAGCAGTGAAGTAAGTAATTTAACGTTAAAAAATGGTATCGTTGATTTGTATCATAATGACTGGTCATTTCAAGAGCTGAAGATCGACCGGCTGCATGGCGATAGCGGGACTTTTATTATCAATACAGATTTAAATAAGGGGGAAAGCGATCGTTTAACGATTTCTAATGCATCAGGTGCGGGTAACTACAAACTACTGACCTATGATCCGGAAGCTTCGGCGCTGTCTGGAAAACAATTCGAGCAGAAAATAATTGATGCCCCGGTGGGAAATTTCAATTTGACCAGTGGCATTATGGAAGGCGCTTTATATAACTATCAGGCACAGCTGACTAAAATTACTGTAGGTGGGAGAAATGAATGGAAGATAGTTGGTTTGGGAACTGGTGATGTTGAAGATAAAGCAAATAATACAAGTACCACAGTCAAAAGCGCTTGTTCAGCCGGTTCACATATATATTATGGATGGCGTAACAATACAATAGTGCGTCAGCGGCTGACCAAAATGCATAGAGTGCCAGAAGTTCGCAGCGGTATGGGTATAATGAAGAACGCAGAACGATTGCTTCACGAGCCAATAGATAATGGCGGTATTTGGGTACAGCTGCAACGTGGAGAGGACGCTTACAGAGGCAGAAATTATTTCGAAAGCCAGTATAATACCTATGCGATTGGATTTGACCGTCAGGTTACTAATGATAGTAAGGGTAACTGGCTGTTGGGAGCGGCTGTTTTATATACAGAAGGAAAAGGGAACTATGCCAGCGGTACTGGTGATTACCAAGATCTGGGGCTGAATCTTTATGGTGTAAGGCGTTTGTTATCTGGTCATTATCTTGACTTGAATCTAAAGGTCAATCATATGGAAAATGATGTTGCCAGCAGGACGCTGACAGGAGATCATGTTGGCAGTAAATTAAGAAACAATGGTATTTCTTTAGATGCTGTTTATGGGAAACGGATATTGTTAGATGAGTATGGCTGGTACCTTGATCCGCAGCTGGAAATAACATTAGGGCGGTTAAATGGAGCCGGTTACAGCACGGATAATGGAGTACGTGTTCAGACTGACGGTGTTAACAGTGCCAGCTGTGGAATCGGTATTGCGTTGGGGCGTGCTTTTGCTAATGGCGGAAATATATATGTACGTGGAAGCTGGCTGCATGAGTTCGGAGGCAGTTACGATATAAATATGACTGACAGTAATAATGTACAGTTAGTGGAATCACAAAGTATGAAAGATACGTGGTATGAAGTTGATCTTGGCGGAGATGTGATGTTAGGAAAGCAGAATAATTTGTATTTTGGCATAGCGCGTTCATTCGGCGGGACCTTCCAGAAAAAATGGCAAGTCAACGCCGGGTTGAGATGCAGTTTCTAGACATTGAGGCACTGTTACGTGCGAGTGACAGCGCAGCATAGAACAGGACTGCCGAAAGCCCGCAGAAATAACGACTGGATAGGGAGCTGTTTCTGTGAACCTCTCTGTAATTAGTTGCAATCGACAGTAATAAGCTCAGCAATATAAAAAATCAGCGATATGAAGTAAGTTTCATATCGCTGATTTGGTTTGTTATTTTCTGCTTATGATGTAAGCCAAAAGGCGTAACCAGTGCAGGAGCTTTGTGTATTTGCTATTGATGTCGTACCTAGTTTCTCTGTTTATTTTACAGTTCTCTGTGTTTGCTGATGATGGCCCGGCTCAGCTCGTTCAGGCAGCTGGTCAGCTTATCCAGCCGCTG
>ULSA01022833.1_pt1 | contig 15816 bp, 9 predicted proteins | sample 1955951 | NCBI WGS metagenome assembly ULSA01 (sample SAMEA4835697, study PRJEB28245) | human gut metagenome | biome: gut microbiome; material: fecal sample | place: Denmark | collected 2008 | reverse complement strand
AAAAGCCGATACAGTCTCACGTCCGAGCTCAGACATCATAGAGCAGATGTTGATTATCTTACCCTCCTTGCGCTCCATCATCTCAGGAAGCACGGCGGCAGAAACGATGAACGGGCCTACGAGGTCGATGTCGATAACCTGCTGGAACTCTGCGCGCTTCATCTCGTGCATAGGAATACGCTTGATGATACCTGCGTTGTTCACGAGGATGTCGATGTTGCCGACCTCTGCGTGAATCTTCTCCACGAGAGCCTTAACGTCGTCTTCCTTAGTAACGTCGCACACATAGCCGTGTACGTTCTCGATACCGGCCTCCTTATAGTTGGCCAGACCGCGCTCAAGTGCAGCCTCGTTAATGTCGTTGAAGATGATGTTCTTTACGCCGGCAGCAACAAATGCCTTTGCAATGTTGAAGCCGATACCGTAAGATGCGCCGGTAATCCAGGCGTTCTTACCTTCAAGTGAAAATGCTTTTAAACTTTCCATTGTTTTTTTGATTGTTAAATTATTGTTTCAAGGGTTTGCCATTCCTTATATATTATAGGAGACAGTAGACAGGAGTTCAGGAGTTCTGACAAATGTCTTTTTAGTTGGCAAGTTGACGAGTTGCTACCTTTTTATATTTATCAAGGTTTTGGATTCTTCACTCTTCCCTCTTCATACTTCCCTCTTATGTGATTTATAATACGAGCGAAACGCACGAAACACTGATATAACAGGATTTCTCTTACCTCTCACTCCTTTCTCCTTTACTCCCTCTCTCCTATCTCAGTTCCGTTATCTCGAAGAAATCCTGGTCGCCGTAGTCTAAGTTCTCACCGCCCATGCCCCAGATAAACGTATAGTTGTGCGTGGCAGCCGCGCTATGGATACTCCATTCCGGCGAAAGCACCGCCTGTTCACCCTTCATCCATATATGGCGGGTTTCCTGCGGCTCACCCATTATATGGCATACGGCCTGTCCTTCGGGCACTTCAAAATAGAAGTAAGCCTCCATTCTCCTACTGTGGATATGCGCCGGCATCGTGTTCCACACGCTTCCCGTAGCCAGCTCGGTCATTCCCATCTGCAACTGGCACGTCGGCACCACCTGATTCACGAGCATCTTGTTTATCGTCCGTTCGTTGCTCATCTCCAGCGAACCCATGTGGACGCTCACCGCATCCTGCTTCGACACCTTCTTGCACGGATATTCCTTGTGTGCCGTGGCCGAGTTGAAATAGAATTTCGCAGGAGTTGCCGCGTCCTTGCTCTCGAAAACGACATCACGGTCGCCACTACCTATATATAATGCATCCTTATATCCCATCTCGAAAGTCTCGTCGCCAACCTTCACAGTACCCTCGCCGCCGACGTTGAACACGCCAACCTCGCGTCTGCTTGTGAAGTATTCCGCCTTCAAAGGGTCGATGGCCTCCAATTTGACGGCCTCGTCCACCGGCATAACGCCACCCACGACAATGCGGTCATACATTGAATACACCATGTTTGCCTCGTCTTTCACAAACAAAGTCTCTATCAGGAAATCGCGACGCAACCGTGCCGTATCATAATGGCGCACATCCTCGGGATGGGCTGCATAGCGCAATTCATAGTTAGTTTTCATTTTATTTTTTTGATTATCGTCAGTAAATGTAACAATACAGAAGTAATATGCAAAGATACAAATAATTATCAAACACCGCTGTTAATAAATGTAATTCTTTTCATAAACAACAAAAAAACCTCCGTCTCCCTGACGATAGAGTGGAGACGAAGGCTAAAACTAATAAAACAAAATGTAATTCTTTTGATAATTTTCTTTTTAAAATTATAGTAGATGAGTCAAGTTCATTATAGTAGATGTATTGTTTATTATAGTAGATGAGCCAAGTTTATTATAGTTTTTGAATTTCTTTATCGCAAAATTAATCGGCAAACAAAAAATATAAGGGGTAAAAACTATCGCAAACAGGGTAAAACAGGGACTTCCGATAGTTTTTATACGCATAAAAAACGCATGGCGTACAAAAATACCCACCACGTAGGGAGCGTTCCCTTCATGGTGGGGCGAGACATGATAAAAATAGATACACTTCAATATAAAAGGCAACCGATGCCTCTATAAAAATGCGTGTATATAGCTACGAGACAGCTATTCGTTCTGCGATGCCTTGCGGTATTCGGATGGCGACATTCCCGTGTGCTTCTTGAAGCACTTGCTGAAATACTTCGGGTCGGTGAAACCCACCTGATATGAAATCTGCGAGAAAGGCTCGCGCGTACCTTTTATCAGTTCCTCGGCACGCTGCATACGCACATGGCGCAGGAAATCGGCGGGTGCCATGTCGGCAATCTCCTTTATCCGCTCATAGAAAACAGTGCGCGACATTCTGAGCTGCGATGCCATATCGTCCACACGCAACTCGGAATCGCCGATATTCTCCTCTATATATGCAAGCAGAGTGTCCATAAATTCCTTGTCGCGGTCGATGAATTCGGGCGTTTTTAACAGGAAACGCACTTTTCCGGCATCGGCTTGCTCCACGGCTTCTTCGGTGATTTCTACTTTCTTCTTGCGCATATAATAAACCATTCCGTATGCCAGACAGGCTATAAGCAACAGCACGATGATAGTCCGCCCCCACCAACTCTCAAAGAATGTAGGCTCGGCATAGATGTCGATAGACTTCACATTGTCCATCCACACGCCGTCGCTGTTGGTGCTCCTGACATAGAGCCTGTGCTCGCCGGCGGGGAAATTGGTGAACGAGGCATTGTTGCTGCCACTACGGATGTAAGTCCAAGTGCCGTTGTCGAGACGGTAGGCATAGCGTATTCCGCTGTTCTCGGTGTAGTCGAGAGCCGAGAAATACACAGTCAGCGAACGTTTGTCCACCGCCACTTCGAGCCGTCCGATGTTCAGGAGCGGATGCATACCCTCGTTGTCGTGATAGTCTACCGCCGTAAACAGGATTGACGGGCGGAACTTGCTCTTGCCCATCTGCCTCGGCAGGAACGACAAGGTGCCGCCCTCTATGGCTAAGACTATCCTGTCGGTACGCACATCGTGCGACGGCAGGGCTTCGGTTATGTTCACGCAGCCAAGCTCATTGGCACTGTATTCGGTGATGTTTCCCTTTCTGTCGAGACGTGCGATGCGCGACTCCCCTATAAGCCACAGGTTGTCGGCATTATCGCGCGCAAGGCCCTGAACAGTCTGTCCGATGGGTATCTTCACCTCCTCGAAGCGCAATCCGTCGGCCAAAAGATTCTTCGACACTATCCTCTGGCAGCCTCCGCCCAGCGTAACGACATATATCCGACCGTCTTTCATGCGGCAGGTCTGCATCACTTCATCGGTGAGCAGCGAGTTTTTGTCGCCGTTGACGTGCCGGGAAACAAAGAAACGTATATCCCGTGGCGAGCGATAGCGGTCGGAATACGCAAGCAGTCCGTCCGTCGTCGACAGCAGTATGGTGCCGCCGGGCATCACCTCTATGCGCCTCACCTTATTATATATAAGGAGATTGTAGCCTTTCAACTCGTTGCCTGAATGGATAAAGCGCACCGCCTGCCCTTTCGCCGTGCCACCGCCTGCCTCGTCGATGATGTTCAGTCCGCCGTCAAACGCTGCAATGAGAATGCGCCCCCTGGTGTCCTCGCTAATGTCATATATGTTGTTGCAACTGATAGAATACTTGTCTGCATCGTCATGCACATAGTGGCACTGCGTGCCGTCGGGCATGAACACATATAGCCCGTCGCCCTTCGTGCCTGCCCACAGGCGGTTCTTGCTGTCGCGGAAGAGTGAGTATATGCCTTTCTTCGCACGGAATTGGAAGCCTGCGCCATAGAGGTCACCGTCTATCGTACCCGTAATCAGCGCGCCCGACTTGTCTTGCAGCACGGCGCGAGTGTCGCGGTTATCGTTGCGGCGGTCTACGCTGACGTTGGAATACAAGAAGTTCACCAACACAAGATTATGCTGGCAAAGCAGCCACAGATTGCCCTGGCGGTCGCCGTAATGGCGTCTTACGCATGGAATGGCGTGCCTGAATCCGTTTGAGGGTATGAGAGGATAGGCCATGAGCTTGCGGGTGCGCTCATCGAAGTAGGAGAACGTGCCGCCACGGGGAATCACCCACACCGTCTTGTTGGCATCCTCGTGAAACACCGGATACTCGGATGCCGTCTCAAAAGTGGCATCTTGCATATCCACATTAAGCCATTGCACGGGCATTCCGGGCGCATCGGCATCAACCATCGTTACTCCCGGCGCATCGGTGAAGCACCACAGGCGGTGCCTGCTGTCGGCAAACAAATAGCGCACCGAGGGCGACGGATTGGCGGGAGAGGTTATCTGAACCATCCGTTCGCTGCCGTTGCGTGTGTCTTTCACCACCACGCCTGCATCGGTAGCCACAGCTATGCGGTTATTGTCGAGCTTAATGCAGGCATTGGCTTTTCTTCCGGCAACAGGTTCGAGCCACGTCTTGCCGTTCATCACAAACACATAGTTATAGTATTTCTTCGACACGAGCTTGCCGTCGCAGTATGTGCCTTTCTCGGTGAAGCACCACTCGCGTCCGGTTTCGTCGAGGCACACTTTGTGGAGCTTGCCCTCGAAGGTCATGCGCTCAAAGCCCTTGCGCTCGGTGAGCAGCGAGTCGGTAAGCCGGTAGTGGGTCGTACCCTTGCCCACGAGCCATGTCTTGCCGTTTGGAAGAGGATAGACCTTGCGCAGCTCAAATGGTTTCTCGGTACTCTTTGCACCGTCTTTCCCTGCATTTGCGTCTATCATGGCCGACACATCGACGTATTGGCATACGTGGCTGTCGAAGAGATACACGCGGTCGGTATAAGTAACAGTCCACAAGTTGCCGTTTCTGCCATGCGCGATGTCCTTCAGGTGGTTTGTGGGCAGAATGGTATTGCCCGGCACATTGCGGAAGGTGGTGAACCGATATCCGTCATAACACGACAAGCCGTTCCACGAGACCATCCATGTGAGGTTCTCTGTGGAATGTACAAGTCCGGAGATGACACCTGCGGGCAGTCCGTCTTCCGTGCCGAATACGCGCACATTGCATCGTGGCTGTGCCGCAGCCGGCGCGCCATTCAGCGTTATCAGCAGCAGGGCCGCTATATATCTGATTAAGGTTTTCATTACAGATTGTTTTATTAGAACGTTAGCAAAATTAATAATAACTTGCGAATTTTGCAAATAATCGGTCTCTTTTAATGTGGACGATTATAGGAAAAAGTGTGAAATGAAATAACAGACGCAACGCAAAACTGTCCAAATAAGAAGGCTCACCCGATAAAAATAGGGGAGGTCTTTTATTAGATATTATGTCGCACCTTTGCACACCTTTACGCCATACTCAGAGTATTTAAGGCCGGATTACTCCAGTACTGAAGCCAAAATACTTGAGTAATCAGGCCGGAATTACTTGAGTACTGCGCCCAAATTACTCGAGTACTACACCCAAATTACTCGAGTATTGCGCCATAGTACTATGCTGTTCGACCAAAATAGGTTGCCCCCCTGTATTTATCGGATGAACCAATAAGAATCCGACAATCCTCAATCCTCGCTAATTAAGCCCAACAAAAAACGGGAAACAGCATGATGCCGTTTCCCGTTTTTTGCGTTGTCCTAGGCGGATTCGAACCACCACAAACAGAACCAAAACCTGTTGTGCTACCATTACACCATAGGACAATCGCAGTTTTGTGGTTGCAAAGGTAGTGGTTTTTCATGCCACTACCAAATTTTTATGCCATAATTTTCTTACTTCACCGTTAGGAGGAAGTAATTCTTCTTGCCCTTCTGCACCAAAAGATACTTGCCGTCGATGAGGTCTTCGGCTGTTATGGTGCGGTCGAAAGCTGTCATTTTCTCCTTGTTCAGACTCACGCCGCCACCCTTGACGAGCTTGCGCATCTCGCCTTTGCTCGGGAAGATGTCGAGACCGTCCTGACAGAACACCTCAACGGCAGGCTGACCGAGGCTGTCCTTGCTTATCTCATGGTGCGGAACGCCGTTGAATACATCGAGGAATGTCTGCTCGTCGAGCTTCAACAGACTTTCTTTCGTTGACTTTCCGAAGAGAATGTTGCTCGCTTCCTGAGCCATCTCAAGGTCTTCCTTGCTGTGAACGAGCACCGTCACCTCCTCAGCGAGACGCTTCTGGAGTGTGCGGCGGCCCGGGTCTTGCTTGTGTTCCTCTACCAAAGCGTCGATGACGTCCTTCTCCAGACTTGTGAATATCTTGATGTAACGCTCTGCATCGTCGTCGGTCACGTTGAGCCAGAACTGATAGAAGGCGTAAGGGCTGGTGCGGTTGCGGTCGAGCCAGACGTTTCCGCTCTCCGTCTTGCCGAATTTCTTGCCGTCGGCCTTTGTTATCAGTGGACAGGTGAGGGCGAATGCCTCGGTGTCGTTGCCCAAAGTGCGGCGTATAAGCTCCGTTCCCGTGGTCATGTTACCCCACTGGTCGTTTCCGCCGAGCTGCAATTTCACGCCCTTTTCCTTATAAAGATGCAGGAAATCGTAGCCCTGGAGGAGCTGGTATGTGAACTCGGTGAATGACAATCCGTCGCGCGCCGTACCGTTGAGACGCTGCTGCACGCTCTCCTTTGCCATCATGTAGTTCACGGTTATGTGCTTGCCCACCTCGCGTGCGAAGTCGAGGAAGGTGAAGTCTTTCATCCAGTCGTAGTTGTTCACCATCTCAGCAGCATTCGGCTCGTTGCTGTCGAAATCGAGGAACTTAGACACTTGCTTCTTTATAGCTTCCTGATTGTGATATAAAGTAGCTGTATCAAGCAGGTTGCGCTCCTGACTTTTGCCCGAAGGGTCGCCAATCATGCCCGTCGCGCCGCCCACAAGCAGGTAGGGTTTGTGTCCGCAACGCTGCAAATGACGCAGCATCATAATGCCACAGAGGTGGCCAATATGCAGAGAATCGGCTGTCGGGTCTGTACCGAGATATGCCGAAACCATCTCTTTCGTGAGCAGCTCTTCTGTTCCGGGCATTATCTGCGACAGCATTCCGCGCCACTTCAATTCTTCAACAAAATTCTTTTTCATATTGTTATTGGGTTTTATTATCTAATTAAAAGCCTCACCCCCAGCCCCCTCTCCAAAAGAGAGGGGAGTAATTACTCCTTTTGGTGTTATAGGATGTATAGGGAGTGATAGGGTGTTATAGGGAGTGATAGGTGCTGATAGGAATTAGCAAACAAAGCATTTCTCAATCCTCAATCCTCCATCCTCAAAAGGTATTCTCTTACTTCTTACCTCTCAAGAGTATTGTCTGAACTCCAGAACTCCTGTCTCCAGTCTCCTTTCCCTCACGGCACCGGGTCATACCCCGAGCCTCCCCACGGATGGCACCTGAGTATCCGCCTTATCGCAAGATACGTTCCTTTCAGCGGCCCGTGCTTGATTATTGCCTGGCGGGCGTACTCCGAACACGTGGGAACAAAGCGACATGAGGGCGGCGTATAGGGTGAAATGCAGGTCTGATAGAACTTGACGGGCAGCAGCAGCAGCCATATCGCGACCTTGCGCACAATGAGGAGTAACCGTTGCAAGCCGTTCATAGTGTCTCGCTTATCCTCCGGAGCAGGCTCACCACGCTCCGTTCGACCTTCTCCGTGGTGTGCAATGAGTTGTCGAGCCATATAAATGCCACAGCAACCTTCGTGTCCTGACGGTCTTTCAGACTGTCGATGAGCATCTGTTTGTTCAGTCTGTAAGCCTCGCGCACCTGTCTTTTCACCCGGTTGCGCTTCACGGCGCGCTTGAAACGGCGTTTCGGCACGCTCACGAGTATCTGCGCTTGCGGCTCACCGCTTGCCCGACCGGTAGTCATATACACCGCACGAAGCGGAAACGAGGCCACAGAGGAGCTTTTGCCACCGCTGAAGAGTTTGTCAATGAGTTTCTTGCTGCATATCCGCTCTTCCTTGCTTAGAGTATAGACACCGCCTGCCGGCATTGCTTATTTCAGTTTTTTGAGGTAAGCACGCAACGCACTTGTCATCGAAGGATATTCCTTCGACGGTGCCTCAAGGTCGAGACGCAACCCTTGCGCCTTCACTTCCTTAGCCGTAGCCGGGCCAAACGTGCCAATCTTTATATCGTTTTGCTTAAAGTCGGGGAAATTCTCGCCGAGAGCTTTCACGCCGGTAGGACTTGAGAAGATAAGCATATCATAGTCGAACGCAGCCTTTTCCTCATCTGAGAAATCGTTGCTTACGGTACGATACATCACACATTCCGTATGCATCAGTTTCTTAGAGTCGAGCAGATCTTTTATGACATCATTGTGAACGCTGCTCAGAGGAACGAGATATTTCTCGGTTTTGTGCTTCACCATTGTCGGAACGAGGTCATCAACCTTACCCGTAGCTCCGAAAAAGACCTTGCGCTTGCGATACTGCACATACTTCTGGATATACAGCGCAACGGTTTCGGTGATGCAGAAATACTTCATGTCCTCTGGAATGGTAAGGCGCATTTCCTTTGCCAAGCGGAAATAATTGTCGATGGCGTGGCGGGATGTGAAAACAACTGCAGTATGGTCAAGTATCGATACTTTCTGCTGTCTGAACTCTTTCGGCGTCAACCCTTCTACCTTAAAGAACGGGCGGAATATGAATTCCACGCCAAACTCTTTCTCTACATCAAAATAGGGCGATTTCTCGCTTGTAGGTTTTGGCTGTGAAATCAGAATCTTCTTCATCTTCTTCTGTCCTAAATATTTAGTGTCAAATAATTACCTGTAAGCTCCAGAGAACCGAATAGAACTATCAACGGTACTATTTCGAGCGCACAAAAGTACAAAAATATTTGCAGAAAAACGCCCATTCGCTTGAAAAAGATGGAATAGCACTTATAAAATGTCAGGATTTTAACGATAAATGCGACTATCAACGAATAAATGAGAGTGGTTGACATCCCTGTGCGGAAGTAAACCTGCAACACGACGACAGGAAAAAGAGCAACGCCCTCGATGGCCGTAAGGAAGAGAATGGTCTTGTTCCACTGCTCGTTTTTACCACTGTCGAAGAACACCCAGCCCACCATATTGTAGACGACGGCTTTCAGCAGGAAGTAGACGGTGATGATTCCGAAGAACAAGCCGATTACCGCCAACTGGGAATCGACGACATAATTGGATGCGTAATACTCGCTGCGGTATAGATAATACACAATGCTGAGCAGCAAAGCGGTTTGCAAGACAAGAAAAAACTGAAACCTCACCTCGCCCGTCGTCTCTGTAAGGGCGGCCGCGCTGCGGGGCATATAGAAGAAGTTTTTCATCTGCCGCATGATGAAACCCAACGAGCCGGAAAGGGATATAAGGGCAAGTATGAAACTGCCGAGCAGCAGTCCGGTTATCGTATCATCGCTACGGAGCGTGTACGGAACGGGGTCGCCGAGCACTCCGTTATTGCCCGCCCCTAATTCCGGGCGGAAATACTTATTATTTTTGAAGCATCCCTCTCTACGGTAGTTCACCTCCGAGAGCTTGGGCAGCAGTTTCACCTTCACGCCGAAAACGTTCAGCGTGTCGATACGGGTGTTATAATCGATACGTCCGGGCTTGAAATTGGCCTGAATAGCCGAATCCTTCTGCTCCTCCGTGGCCGAAGCAGGCAGACTCTTCACCACCTGATAAGGGCTTCTGCCCTTATCGTTGACGGTAAGCTGGCCCTTCGTCACGAAATTCGCGCCATGAGCGCGGGCTATGGAATCGGGTGATGAAACAACGACCCCACCCGACCTCCCCAAGGGGAGGAGTCCTAATGAGGAAAGAGGATTGAGAAATGCCATATTAACGATGTAGAGCCGCAACCTGTTACGACTGTAAATAATTATTTCGTGAGTGGCGAATCAGACAAGACCCATCTCTTTCTTTATCTCCTCCACCATGTCGAGCTTTTCCCATGTGAAGAGTTCCACATCCATTTCCTTTGTCTCGTGATAGCGGCTGGCAAACACTTTCTTCACCACTTCGTTCTTACGGCCCATGTGTCCGTATGCCGCCGTTTCGAGATATATAGGCTGACGGAGCTTCAATCTGCGCTCGATGGCTTTCGGACGGAGGTCGAACATCTTGCTGATGCGCTGCGCAATCTCGCCATCTGACATATTCACGTGGCTGCGGCCGTATGTATTCACGTAGATGCTCACAGGCTCTGCCACACCGATAGCGTAGCTCACCTGCACCAGCATCTCATCGGCAACGCCCGCGGCTACCATGTTCTTGGCGATGTAACGCGCTGCATAGGCTGCTGAGCGGTCGACCTTCGACGGGTCTTTACCCGAGAATGCACCGCCTCCGTGAGCACCCTTGCCTCCGTAGGTGTCCACGATTATCTTGCGGCCGGTGAGTCCGGTGTCGCCATGCGGGCCTCCGATAACGAATTTGCCCGTAGGATTTACGAAATATTTGATATCGTCATTGAACAGCGCGAGCACTTTCTCGCTGAGCTGCGCCTTCACTCTCGGCATGAGGATATTCTTCACGTCAGCCTCAATCTGCTCCAACATACGTGCCTCGTCGGCATCGAAGTCGTCATGCTGCGTACTTACAACGATGGTGTCGATGCGCTGCGGGATGTTGTCGTCGGAATATTCCACCGTAACCTGGCTCTTTGAGTCGGGGCGCAGATAGGTCATCTCCTTGCCTTCCTTGCGAATGTCGGCCAGCGTGCGCATGATGAGATGAGCCAAATCGAGCGACACGGGCATATAATTGGCCGTCTCGTTGGTTGCGTAACCGAACATCATGCCCTGGTCGCCGGCTCCCTGCTCGTCTTCCTCGGCACGGCTCACACCGCGGTTTATGTCGTCGCTCTGCTCATGGATGGCCGTAAGGACACCGCATGACTCGCCGTCGAACTTATATTCCGACTTCGTATATCCTATCTTGTTTATCGTATTGCGGGCTATTCTCTGCAAGTCGATATATTCTTCGGAGCGCACTTCGCCCATGAGCACCACCTGTCCGGTGGTTACGAATGTCTCTATCGCCGTATGAGCCTTTTCGTCGTAAGCGAGAAACTGGTCGAGCAGAGCATCGCTTATCTGGTCGGCCACTTTGTCGGGATGTCCTTCCGACACTGATTCTGATGTGAATAAATATGCCATTGTCTTTTTCCTTTCTTTATCCTTTCATTATAATAGTCAGGGTGCAAAGTTACGACAAAAACATTGATTTCACGTACTTATCATATTAAAAAAATGTTTTTGCACAATATTTCGGCAATCTTTGCAGTGCCGAAGCAATTACTTTGCTGTGCAAAGACTATCATATAGCAACACAAAAACAATTATATAGCGATGCAAAAGCATTGGTTTTGCGAGAAATCTTAGCTAAAATTTTAACCCTTCTGTATCTCTATGAGTTCCCATAAGATACGAAACAGCCCTTAATCAAGCCTGTTTGGTGCTTAATTAAGGGCCGTTTTATCATAACCAATCCCCTCTCACTCTTGGAGAGGGAGCTGGAATGAAGCCTTATTTCTCGGGAAGCATCACCACTTCGATGCGGTTGCCTGCGCCGGAAAGGGTCTTCAGGTATGCTGCCACCTTCTCAGGTGTTACCGCAGACACGGTCTTCTTGTAGTCGGTGAGGAAGTCGACGCCTGTATAGATGTACTCGTCGAGGTAGTTCATCCAGTAAGAATTGCTCTTGAAGTTAACGTCTGCGTTCTTCAAAAGGTTCTCCTTAATCTTCGCAACCTTGTCGGCATCCACCTTGACAGAGCTGTCCTTCATACCCTTTGCGAGGAGAGTCATCACAGTCTCGGCCTTATCCGGGTCCATCGGACAGTAAGTCTGCAACACAGCGTTCACCTTGTCGCCGCTTCTGTTCACTGCTCCGGCAGAGCTTACCGAGTAGGCTGCGCCTGCATCCTCACGAATGTCTTTCAGATAAACCATTGAAAGCAGCTCGCCTGCAACCTCGGCCATGACGCTGTTCTCAAGCGTATAGCTTACCGGCATATGCCAAAGCTCGAACGCTGTGGCCTTAGGTGTTTCCATCTTGCGCTTGAAGTTGTTCACAACCATACCGGTAGCGAATCCCGGAACATCCTTGTAGGTGCTCTTCTTCTTTGTTCCCGGCAGTGAGGCGATATACTTCTCGATGAGCGGACGGAGCGTAGCCTCGTCGAAGTTGCCCACGAAATAGAATACATAATCAGAAGCGTATGCAAGACGTTCCTTTGCTATCTGGAGCACGCGGTCGTAGTTTATCTTAGCCAAGTCGCTTGCCTCAATCGGTGTGAAGCGTGCGTCGTGGTTGTAAAGAGTTGTCGTGAGCGAGTCGCTGAACACGCTTTCCGGACGCAGGCTCTTGTTCTTCAGCATCATATCGAGCTGTGTCATGGTTGAGTTATACGACTCCTCGTCCTTTGCGATATTTGTGAATGTGAGGTAAGCGAGCTGCATCATGGTCTCGATGTCCTTAGGAACAGAGCTTCCTGACACAATCTGATTGCGGTTCTGCATATCGAAAGAAACGTTCGCCTGCTTGCCAGAGAGAGCCTTTTGCAGCTCTGTCTTGGAGAAGTTGCCCAGTCCGCTCACTCCGATAACGGTTCCGAAGAGCTTCAGGTTCTCGTAGTCGGCAGCGCCATAGAGGCTCTTTCCGCCCTCTGCCACAGCCTGGAAGAGTATCTCGTCGTCCTTGAAATCGGTCTTCTTGAGTATCACTTTGGCACCATTGCTCAATGTCAGTTCCTTGTAACCGAGTGTCTTGTTCTCTGTCTCTTTCTTTATCTTGCCCGCCTTCGGCATAGCCTCGGGCTTGATGAGCGGCTCGTTCTTCACGTTGTCCACATACGGGGTGAGTGTCTCGGCACGCACGGCAGCAACGGCTGCGGCCATATCTGCCTCTGTCGGATAGGTCTTTCCTTCCTTCTCCTGTGCGAACATATAAGCCACGAGGTTCTTGTCCTGATCGCTGATGAGTTCCTTAGCAAAAGCGTTGATGATGTCGACGTTGATGTTCGGAGCTATCATCTGCATTATCTGATACTCGTCTTCGATAGACGGGATAGGCTCGTTCTCAAGGAAGTGGTCGCGATACTGGTCGCCGAACTCATCGTTCTTAATCTTGTTGCGGTTGGTGAACTGCTTCTCGAGCTGGCTCATATACTCGGCCTTTGCGCGGTCGAGCTCGCCCGGAGTGAATCCGAACTGGCGCACACGCTGCGCCTCGCGATAGATGGCGGCAAAGGATTCGATGTCTTTTCCTTCCTTAGCGTAGCAGTCAACGTCGAACGCTCCCTTTGTCTTGGCAAAGATATAGTTGCCTATCGACGCGCCGGCACCCATGTAGGGACAGTCTGCCTTCTTTGCAGCCTCCTCGAAACGCTGGTTCAGCATCATCACAATCAGGTCCTTAGCATACTGGTCCATCAAGTAGGCAATGCTTTCCTTCTCCTCTTTTGTTACGGGGTCGTGCTTCATAGAGAGGCCGATAACGGTGTATTGCTGCTCCTTGTCCTTGTCGAACACATAGATGGCGTCCTCGTTGTCGGGTACAGGCTCATCCACTACCTTAGCTGCATCGGCCGGCACGGTAACGCCGCTCCACAGCTCCTTGATGTATTTCTCGATGTGGTCCACGTCTACGTCGCCTACCACGATAATGGCCTGGTTGTCCGGGCGATACCATTTCTTATAGTAGTCGCGCAAGAATTTCGGCTCAAAGTTGTCGATAATCTCCATCAGTCCGATAGGCATACGATATCCGTACTTGCTTCCCGGATAGAGTTTCGGCAGCGTGCGCTCGAAGATTCGCATTATCGGACTTGTGCGCAGACGCCACTCCTGATGTATCACTCCGCGCTCCTTGTCAATCTCCTTAGCTTCGAGAGTAAGTCCGTTCGACCAGTCTTTCAGTATCAGCATACACGAGTCGATGGCTGCGGCACGCTTGGTCGGCACGTTGCAGATGCGATACACGGTCTCGTCGATTGACGTATAGGCGTTCAGGTCGCTTCCGAAGCCTACGCCGATAGAACGGGTGTACTCCAGCAGGGTGCTGTCGGGATAGTGTTCCGAACCGTTGAAGGCCATGTGCTCCAGGAAGTGGGCCAGTCCGCGCTGGTCGTCGTTCTCCTGAATGGAGCCTACTCGCTGTGCGATATAGAAGTTGGCTACATTCTCCGGCCACTCGTTGTGGCGGATGTAATAGGTCAGTCCGTTGTCGAGCTTACCAATGCGCACTGCCTTGTCCACCGGAATCGGCGGCAACTGCTGTGCCGACGCCATACCTACGACAAACAGCAGGACGGCGAAGAAGATGTTTCTTAATCTCATTTTTGTTCTGGTTTTAAACTGTTATTAATTCTCTCGGTTCCCAAAATAACACATCACGCTTCCCGAAACACCACAAAACGCAATGCCGGGCCGCGAGATAGAATCTATGTATGCATATATTTATATTATAATATATATGTACGCGCGTACCTTAGAAGATTGCATCCGTGCCTCCATTCCTTAACTTTCACGAGGAGATTCCTTCACATCCGCAATGGTAAAAAGCGCACACTACGTTGCAAAAGTAATGTTTTATTTTGGAATGACAATACAAGATGAAGATTTTTTACATCGTGGAAGCCAAGCAAAGGCTCAAAAAGTTGCCTGAAAGGTTATAACGTTACAACCTTTTTAAGTGTTTTTTATCAAAATAAGTCGGAGTGAGTTCCATTCCTAACCAAAGACAGGACACAAAACTCCGTATTTTTAGAATACAACAACAACCAGTCTGGTGTTATATGACATTCGCGTATTCCTGCAAAATTATCGACAAGGGCATGGTCTTTGTTCTTTGCCGGCAAAGTCCCACCTTCGGAAAGAATGCGTATGACATCATTAAGTTTGCGCTCATTGAGCCCCCGCTTCCTTGCGAGCTTCAAATCCTTAAGATATTGTTTTGTAACTTCAATCTTGAACCTCATCGCTCACCAGTTTCAGATACTCGTCCATATTTTGGCATATTACTGTATCGCCATTACGCATTTCCTTAATGGCCTTCATCGTTTTAGAAGCGGCACTATTCTTAAACACCTTCACATCAGCAACACCACGTAACATCCTTATTGCTTTCTTTATGTCAGCGGCTATCGTATTCTCGTTTAATGATACTATTAATTGTGTCATTGTATATTATTTAATTATGATAGTGCAAAGATACAAAAAGGTTGTAACGTTACAACCTTTTTAAGTGTTTTTCTTCAAAAAAAGCAAATGCAGAGTAGAGCCGCCCATCTTTATCACGCGTTTCCTTCACCTCCCGATTGTTTCATTCCGTCAGGCCATTCCCACACCGGGGGCTAAGGGGGACAAAAAACGCCGCACGGGAACATTCCCGTGCGGCGAAATTGAAAGTTCAGCGAATTTCACAATCCGCAAATATGGCTCTTCTCTTAGCTCTTTGGCTGAGCTCCATCGCTAATGGCAGGCGCTCCTGCACACGCTCCGGATTGACATATCGCCTTATTCATTTTATGTCGGAAGAGACTTTTCGGTTACATAAATCTCTCAAACTGCATTACAAAAACTAATTCGTCATTCAGTCTGGCTTTAGTCCCAGAGACTCTTCGGCTGCTGGAACATCGGCTTTTCTTCATCATCCTCCTCGCTCCAACTATCCCAAAAAGAGTTGTGGCCTTTGGCAGGTGTCCACTCATTCAGTCCACCGCTTCCGTCAAGTAATTGAGATGCTTCTACAAAGACAACTTTCACAGCCGGACATATATATTCTTTCTTACTTTTCATTTTCTTTTTTCCTTTTAAAA
>ULSA01046784.1_pt1 | contig 15847 bp, 20 predicted proteins | sample 1955951 | NCBI WGS metagenome assembly ULSA01 (sample SAMEA4835697, study PRJEB28245) | human gut metagenome | biome: gut microbiome; material: fecal sample | place: Denmark | collected 2008 | reverse complement strand
ACAAAGCAAAAGACTGATAATCAATGATTATCGGTCTTTTTGTTTTTGTGCGTCTGCCCTGTTGTCGGGCTTTTTCGGATGGGAAAAAGGGCGTTTTCGGGGAAATGTTATACACTTTGTTATACACAAAATCGGTTGGTTAAACTTGTTTGCGCAACAATGCAAACAAATGAATATCAGCATTTACACCGTTTTTCGCACGATGGAGAAAGAAATGAAAATATACAAACCCGAAATAAGCTCTCCGATAGCAATTCCGCTTGCCGAGAGCAGCGTTCATGCCGGGTTCGCCTCCCCCGCCGATGATTTTCTGAAGGACAGCTCGATCTGAACCACCTGGTCGTAAAGTATCCCGAGGCGACATTCTTCGCACGGGTCGAGGGCGATTCGATGAAGGACGAGGGGATTGCCGAGGGCGATATTCTCGTGGTGAATAAAAGCATCGAACCGTACAACGGCTGTCTGGCCGTGGCGTTCGTCGATGGGGAGTTCACCCTCAAGCGTGTGAAAATGGAACCGGACAAGATTCTGCTCATCCCGGCCAATCCGAAGTAGAAGGCCATCGAAATCTCCCCGGACAACGAATTCGCAGTTCGGGGCGTAGTCAACTACATCGTAAGAAAAGCCTGATCCGGGCAACCTATCCGGCCTACTCACAATCAAGGTAATACAAGCATCCGAAAAGCACCGTTTTTGTAGTTCTAACAGCCCCAAACAATACAAAGGGAGAACAACCCGTTTGGTTGCCGGAATAGTATGTTTGGACTTTGTGACGCGAATAACTTCTATGCGAGCTGCGAGAGGGTATTTAATCCGTCGTTGATTGGACGCCCTGTCGTGGTGCTTTCAAATAACGACGGCTGCGTTATTGCGCGATCAAATGAAGCCAAGATACTCGGTATTGAAATGGGTGCGCCCTACTTTCAGATCAAGCAACTCGCCCGCCGCGGCAATGTCGCTGTTTTCTCATCGAATTTTGTGCTCTATGGCGACATGTCCCGGCGGGTCATGGGGTTGTTGAAAAAGTTCGTTCCGGCAACCGAGGTCTATTCTATCGACGAGGCGTTTCTGGATTTTTCGGGGGTCGATCCTGCGGCGCTCGATGGACTCGGCCATGAGATCGCTCGAACGGTGAAACAATATACGGGCATCCCTGTCAGCATCGGCATTGCGCCGACAAAGACCCTTGCAAAGATTGCATCGAAGCTCTGCAAACAATACCCGAAATTAGATGGCTGTTGCTTCATGCACCGCCCGCAGGATATTGAAAAGGTGCTGCGCAGGTATCCTATTGAGGATGTTTGGGGTGTGGGCCGACGCTATGCGAAGATGCTCAAGGCAAACGGCGTCAACACAGCCTGGGACTTTACGCAACTTACGCCCGAGTGGGTGCGCAAACGCATGTCTGTTGTCGGCCTTCGAATGTGGAAAGAGCTGCGCGGCGAGGCGTGCATCGGGTTCGAGCAGGCTCCGGTAGATAAAAAGCAAATCGCCACGACGCGGACATTCGCCCACGACATCGACGACTTCGGGGAACTGCACCAGAGCGTCGCCCAGTATGCTGCCGCTTGTGCCGAGAAACTCCGTAAGCAGAACAGCGTATGCGGGGAGATCGTCGTATTCATTTTGACCAACCGCCACAAGGACAACATCCCCCAGCATTATGAAAGCCGCCTGTTGAAACTCTCCGTCCCGACAGACAGCACGCTGGAACTGACGAAGTATGTCTCCTTGCTGCTCCGGCAGATTTTCCGAAAAGGTTATGCCTACAAGCGGACGGGCGTGATACTCTCGGACATCAGTTCAAAGACCGGAACGCAGCGCGATATGTTCGACGCCGCCGACCGGGATAAGCATGACAGGCTGATGAAAGCAATAGACGGGCTGAACGCCGCCTATGGCAAACCGAAGATCGTCACGGCTGCCGAGGGTTTTGAACGGTTCAGGATGAACCGTAACCATCTGTCTGGAAAGTTTACGACTGATTGGGAGCAAATTATTCAGATTAAATCCGGATAAAATATAAAATAATCGTATTTTTACAAAAATAAATACATAAGAGAAAATGGCACGCGAGGTTATACTCAAAATTTCACTCGATGATTCTTGGGATGAATACGACACAATCAATGAGAATTTATTTATTGAAGATTTATTTCCCGAAGAACATTTGAAAGACGGCGTAAATGCAATCCGAGTTTTAAAATTCGCCGATTCTGCGCAATTTAACAGCAAAGACGAAGCATATAAAATTATTGACCGCGATACCATAAAGATGAATAATGGCGACACGATGGTTGATGTATCCACAGCATATATGGCTATTGATTTTGCCCGCGACGATGAACGGGGGAAAACTGCGGATGTAATAAATTCATGGAAAGCGGTAGAAGATATTTTACCCCATGATCTTGAACGTGTACTCGTGAAAAATGATAAACAGGAATGTTACGATGTCGGGTACATTATACAAGGAAAGTGGCATTCCAAAGTCGGCAAAGTTACACATTGGAAAAGATTTGCTTTATAGCATTTGAAGATAACGATTCTTTGGGAAGATGGAACCCAGGTTATTCGAATTAATGTTGGAATAAAAAGGCTGATAGAAAACTATCAGCCTTTTCTGTCAATCTGCTTTATCGCAAAGTTTCGCCGTAAACAGACCCTCCATGTTTTTCAAACAATTCCTCCATTTCCCGATCACTGAATCGTCAAAGGTAACGTTCAGTATTATATCGGATCGGTTTTACAAAAATATATCTGTAAATTAATTTAGCAATTAATTAGGTGAGATTTTTTTCGTGATATAGGATTGACCTTACACAAAACAAAAGACCTAAAGCTGAATTCTACCTTTTACAACTTTCACAACACTTACGACCTCATTTTTTTCGGGCTTACCAATGGGATATTTCAGCACCAGGCTATCACCTTTCTGCGCAACAGGCAATTTATGCGTGGAGTAAACTCCTCTTATCGTATCACATTTATACTCAAACTCATAGCTGACATTCATCTTGAAATAGTTATCCCTTAACGGATAGGTATTCGTTTCATACACATACGCTCTTACATATTCGTATTCTTTTGGCCGGCACCCAAATACCGACAATAACGATACGAAAAAAAGTAAAGTGGCGATCTTAGTGTTTTTATTTATATCCATAAGCCTTGAGATAAGCGTTCCATGCTGCTTTTGTATTTGAACCGCGTCCTTTATATCCGCTGAACTGACCTGCATGTTGTGCCCTGAACATATTGAACTCCTGCATGGACGGGCCGGAATTCGACACTCTCGATTGCCCACCAGCCTGCATATTGTATCTTCTATTGCCTTTTATACCTCCTCCCATATATCCGGACACATCGTTCATCATATTGAAATACTGTCCGAATAAATTCAACGTTCCCAAAGTTTGACCATAAGTATTCCAATAATTTGTACCTGTCAATGGTTCAGCAATACCTTGATTCTCAAAATTTGCTAACGCCTGTTTCATGGCATGTGAATCTCCATTACGAACTTCATACCGCATTTTAAGGTCGTTCATGTCATAGGTATATCCACCTTGTCCGGAAAGCCCGCCGGGTAAATCTTCCCAAAGATCGACAGGAGCGACACCCCAGCCCTGCTCTTTTCCGACTCTGACTTCTCCAATATATATGTCTGCTCCATTTACAGCCGCAGAACCAATAATCTGTATAGAACCGTCATCACCGACAGATACTAAATCTACATATTGAGTATCTTTCCCGCCGACATCGCTCACCCAAATTTTTTCGCCTGTTGCCACATTGTAATGATACGAATCCTTTCCGTCCGGATCGACAAAATTAATCGGATTGTTGGTACAGAACGCATACGGCGAGATCGGATGATACCCGTAGGTCAAATCTACTGAAAATAAAGTGACAATGCAAATCGCCAGCGTGAAAAGTTTAGGTTTCATAATAGTATAGTTTTAAAGGTTATAGTATCGGTATTTTATCTCGTGGTTGTTTCCTGCATTTTCATCCCCTCCTCGTTGCCCTTTTCGAGTTTCCCATGTAGTTCCTCGCTCATATCTTCCCAGCCCAATGCTTGCAGCTTTTCGAAAAGGGCGGCCGATTGCGCTTCAATCTGCCGGGTACAAGCGTCCTCCTTACACCCGTTTTCCATGAGATGTTTTACAAGGGCCGCATCGAGGGACTTCCCCAGAATGATGCACGTCTTAGGATACTGCGGATAGTACTCCAACGATTTTTCCGCGCAGAGGCGAGTAAACTCGTCGTAACATTGGAATTTGTTCCGGTACCCGAACGCGAGGTCGGCAAGCTGTGACGCAACGGTTTCACGGTCGGTCAGCGGGGCGAGGTAAACCTTATTCCCGATGGTCTTGTCGCCGACTTGGAAATGCTCCTTATAGAAAAATTCCGGGGTGATCTGGTGCGTGGTGAGTTCGACGTTCACCCACTCTTCCGGGTACATCTTATCCTCGTTCCGATAGCGGATAAACACATGGGCCGGGGCATACGCTATATATGCTTCCGCACCGAGGGATTCGGCCAGCACCTTAAAGTACATCGGCAGGGAACGGCACTGTCCGGTATGCGTCCGCATGACTTTGGTTACGAACTGCTTTGTTAAATCGTCCTCACCTCCGGTATCGGCAAAATCATAGATAAACGGTTTATGCCCGTTCCCGGAATAAGGTCGGAAAAAGTATTCCGTGAGCGCCAGATTCTTCCCGGTCTTGTAGCGTTCGAGTCCGTTTGCCGCAATGAACCTTTGCAGAAACGCGACGGTTGTATCTATACCGAGGCAATAAGCGTCGTAATCGAGGTCGCCGTCGAGGTAAGCCCACTCCGCAAGGAAGACCGCACGTTTTATGCTCAAGGGAATTTTTCCGTCGAGCATATCGGCCATTTCGAGATACGCCTGCCGGTAATGCCGGCTGCGGGATTCGCCCGGCGCTCCGTTCTGCGTCAGGCCGATCTGCTGGCCGTTCGTCCGATGCAGTGAGAATCCGCAAAACAGAACGAAGATGCAGATTATTCCTTTTTTGAGCGACATCTTTTCCATAGGTTTATCTGCCAACGTGCAATTCAAAGTTAGCGGATAAATCCCGAAACACCAAGCCGCAACAACCTTACAAAGGCCATCGTACATATTTAATAATCAACAAATTGACAAAAATATTTTCTTACATTGAAATGACAGGCTGAAAATGCCCTGAAAACGCCCTGCAAAAAAGGGTAAATTCGAATCTGCCCGACAGGTTGCATGGCATAGATTTAGCTGTTCGCAGAAAAAACGTTATGTGTTACCACACCGCCTTAATCGCAGCACCGAAACAGCTATCTCTGCGCTTTGACCGGAAAGCAGATCTGATTCAGGTGTTCCGGCCGTCTTACCATGTTTCAGCATTTTCCCATGCGCAGTATCCGATCGTAACGTCCGTGGAAGAGATACAGTTCTTGCGCTGGGGGTTGATTCCCTTTTGGACGGACACACTGGAGGATGCCATAGCAATCCGCAGCCGCACGATAAACGCCCGGTCGGAAACGATCTTCTCGAAGCCTTCATTCCGGGAGCCGATCCGCAAAAAGCGTTGTTTGGTTCCGGCTTCCGGATTCTTCGATTGGCGGCATGAGGGTGAACGCAAAGTTCCCTACGACATTACCGTGCATGACCTCCCCATCATAGCTTTCGCAGGGATATTCGATTGCTGGCACAACAAAGAGCTTGATGAATACGTCGGAACTTATTCGATCATCACGACCGGGGCAAACGAAATGATGCGTTACATACACAATACGAACTTCCGGATGCCGGTGATTCTGCGACCGAAAGACGAGCAGCGATGGCTCGACCCGAAACTGTCCGAGAAAGAGATTATGGGACTGCTGAAGCCCTATCCCGACAAGGCTATGGCAGGGAATATCATAGATAACGATTTTATCCGGAAATCGCCTTACGACCCTTCGATCTTGAGCATGGCGATTCCCGGATAGATCGCTCTACGCTGTGGCCGCGCCCCCCCCCTAAATATGGGGCAGGTGGGATTCGCGCAGTATCGGCGCAAGCGCCTCGCACATTTCAAAGGACGCCCGGTTCCGGTCGTCGATGCGAATCTGGCCGAAGGCCATATACAAAGCCGAAACCTTTATCAACCGAAACAACCTTTGCTGGATTGTCGGATGCAGTAATGCAATGCTTTCCACAAAATTTTCCGTATTGAACCCATAGTTGTTCAAGACTTCCGCAAGCGGTTTGAGATTGGAATTCGATGCTACGATTTGATCCGACGCATGAGTTCGCCGGAAATCTCGTGCAGTTCCCGGCTGCGGGTCGGTTCCATTTCCCGGGCAACGGCCGTCAATCCCTGTGTCAGTTTCCAAAGGGAAGGGCCGCCGGAAAGCCCGTCTTCGGGATTACCGTTCATCAATAATTTCTGAACGCTCTCACCTTCGGATTTAAGGAGCTTATTTGCCTTGACGAGTTTCTTGAGTTCGTCGTCGAAGTCCACCTTGACGCGGCCTGCCGCATGATGTTATCCCGGCTATACAGATTCTTCGTAAAGTCTTTGGGTGCCGACATTGTTGTTTCCGTATCGAGAGCATAAGTGCGTTCGGAAAACTGAAGGTTATCGGGCAGCCGGGAGCCGAGGTGTACCTGCTTCATCAGGCTCTCACGCACCATACCGTTCAGGCAGACACCATTGAGCAGATATGCCCGCATATCCACAGCCCCGTCCCCGTAGTCGGAGGTAGAGAACCGTGCGCCCATATAGACCATCACCGTTCCGTTGAATTCCGTCGGGATACTGATAGGTTCCGGGAGGATCGTTTCGACCCAGATTTTTGTGTCGCTCATATAAGCATCGCAGGGAACGGCGCCCTGGCTCATGGCTTCCGTCAGAAAGGCCGTAAGGATCTGCTCGCTGTTCAGACGCCGGTAGCTGTCCGACAGCACGCCGCGCACCTGGCTGCCGACGGCCCGTACCAATACGCGCGTCCGGTCTGTCCACCCGGAATGTTCGTTGAGAATCTGCGTCGCAAGCTGCCGCTGCCACTCCGCGCCCTCTGAGAGCTGCCGGAGGTATTTCGACGGGACGCCCATTTTCTCGGCCAACTGCCCTACTGCGTGCGGATGAAGAGAGAAACGGCCGTTGGGCATATTCATCGTGATATATCCCTGTTCGGTGAATTTGATTACCGGAACCGTATCTTTCTTTTTGAGTTCCACGCCGATCGGGGCAATGAAATCCTGTGCAGACCGTCTTTCGGTCATTAACCGCTGGAGGGTCTGCCTGACGGTGTTCTGGTTGCTGTCGATCATGCGTTGTACTTTGTTCGTTACAACATCATTCAGTCCTTTCTGTAATTCGATTTTATTCATAGTTTCGGCCCATATTTAACCTGCCGGGCATGGCAGGGGTTAATAAATTAATAATTGATATTTTACCGGAATTAAATCGAATCAATGTCTTACAAGACATTTGATTATCCCGGCTCGCGGAGCAAAGGGCAATAACAGGCGGGCAAGGCCGGAGCCGGGGATCGAGGTATAAAAAAAGCACCTTTACGGTGCTTTTTTTGTGCCGAGACTTCAGCCTGCCACGGCGTAGGCCGCGCGTCTGTTATCTTTGCGCAGGAGCCGGGAGAATGACAAGAATATAAAATTTAGCAACTATTGTTTCAGAGGCTTATTTTTTGTAATTTTGGATTATAACTGACCCATAAAATGTTATGAACCAACTTTCTCCCGAAAAAATTGCTTTCAGATGTCTTTACTGGATAATTCTTCCGGTAGGCGTACTTGCCTTTCTGTTCTATCTACATATTGCTCTCGGATTTATTTCCGACCAGAGAACTATTATGAAATTGATTCAATCCAATAAGGATACGTTATCGCTTGTTTTTTCAAGCGGCACTTTCTTGGGAGTATTGTGGACAATTTTCTACCAAATCAAAACCTATAAGTCCACAAAGAAAACCAATGCTTTACAGCGATTCGAAACAACCTTTTTTAATATGCTGAGTTTACAACAGCAGATTACAACCGAATTGAAATCTCCGAATAAAGATATTAAGGAACAAGGGCGAGCCTTATTTGAATATTTATACAAAGATTATACGACACAGGAAGGAGAGCATCATTTCCCCTATGTTGATTACAATGGTACTGAATATGGTAATGACTGTTTAATATCCATTTTGTGGCGGGACGGATTGGATGGGTATAGCAATTCTAATCTCCCCTCGGTCTTCGATCACTATTTCAGGCATTTGTACAGGATTATCAAATTTATTGATAACCCTAAACATGACTTTTTGACTTTTGATGAGAGGTACGCCTATGCAGGAAATCTGCGGGGCACGCTATCCAAATACGAATTAGTATGGCTGTATTATAATTGTCTTGCCGGGCCGGGATTTGAGAAATTCAAACCCCTTGTCGAGAAATATGCTTTGCTCAAAAATATACGAGAGGAATTATTGGGCGTAAGTAATGAATTAAGGTTTTATGCTGGCACTATCACTTATCGGTCTATCGAAGATTTTGGAGAATATAATGATTATCAGTTCTATCTCACAGATGACGAAAGGCAGACGGACAAATATTATCGCGGAGCTTTTTATAGCAAGACGGAGTTAGAGGACAAGAAAAGAAAATTCCAAGAGGAACGAGCAGAGTTCAATGCTTGGGTGGAACATCTGCCTAACCAACCAGCCCCCGAACCCGTAAGAGCGCTCGGGCAGGAATAAAATACAAAAATATAGCTGCCTTCCAACAGCTATATTTCATTATGGGAAACGGCCTATGCGTCGGTTTTCACCTTTTCGCGTTCTGTGTGTTTGTTTTTCTCCAACGTATCAGCGTCTTGTTTTGAGGGCTTACGATCAATCGTCAACCGAAGCCCGCAATGTGGGCAGAGAAACTCACGACTTTTAAGCAGTTGGTCGAGCGATAAAGGGATAAACCCGCTGCATTTCGGGCAAGTCAATCCGGTAGTTTGGGTTGTATCCATTGTGTTCTTATTTTTCCTCTTCCGCCTTTTTGAACCCGATCGGTCGGGACTGTTTCCGGACTACCGACAAGGCCCCGATAGCTTCATAAATCGTCTCAATATCTTTTTAGGCATCCACACTCAAATCGTTTATCGCCTCCAGATTATCTCTTACATAGCGCTTAACCAACAAAGTCTGCGTCGTATTTTTACCTGGTAAAGTGCGGCAAGGTCGAAATGAGCTAAAGCGCCGCACACATTTTGCGGATATTTTGCAAAAAATCGTTTATTTTCTTGTCGTTGCGGGCGCATAATAAATTATATCGGCTCTGCATATTAACCAATGTTTCTGCGTCCATGCCCGTCGCGGCCTCAATACGCAATGCGACATCGGCCGACAGCGGACGTTTTCCATTCAGAATACCGTTCAGCATGGCGGCCCGAACGTTGATTACCTCAGCAAGCCGTTTTTGGGTTAACCCCAGAACCGACAAGTTATCCTTAATAATTTCCCCCGGATGGGTTGGGGTACACAGTTCGTTATACATGGCACTATTTTTTGTAATGGTTCGTAATATCCTCTAAATGGCAAATGATGACTATTGGTTCTTCGGACACAACCTCTACACGAAACTCCAACCGGTATTGATCGTTGATCCTTACAGAGGAAATACCTTTTTTATCCCCGCTCAGCACCTCGTAGCGCAGAGAAGGGAACGTAAACAACTTTTCAATTTGGGGCGCTGCCATCAGCACATCGACGCACTTATGGTAGTTCTTAATTATCTGCGGCTGAAAACGATGTTTCTTGTCGCCGCATTTTCCCGTTTGGTAGAGTTGTTCAAGATACTCCTTTTCAAACTTTACAATCATCGTTGCTTGCTTATAACGTTACAAATATAGTACATATTTTGAAAAATTTACTTAAAAAGTAAATTTTTATTTCAAGTTGTTGTTTATTAAAAACTTGCTATGTATTATCTCGACAAGTCGAAACACATCACATCTTTTATATCGTCACAATTTTCATTTGGCTTCGAGCGAATTAAACGCCCTCTTGTAAAACTCGATGGTAGTGCCGAATAGTTTTGCACACTCTGCAATATTACGAGCGGTAAAAGCGAATGCCACGCTATATGTTTTTAGGCTATGGACACGTATAGTCGTTACGATCAAGTCGTTAAAAACCTGATTCGTATTGATTATATCAGTCGAAACAACAGACTCAGACTCCGTGTTTATGTATTCTCTCGATGCCTCTATAATCTTCTCATTTTCTGCAAAATTCACTTCATGAGTAAATTGAGATTTAATCAGTTCGCCTAACGTTTGGTAGTATCTTTTTTCGGGAGAATCTGGAGCAGAGGTAAGCTTCATGTTGTTTTGCCGTATATTAACAATATAAGCTCTCCATTTTATATCCCATTCATTTCTGATTTCATGCACCAGATCATAATATTCTTTGTATTTCTCCAAAACAGTCTTTTGCTGCTCTTTCAGGAGCGAAACGCAAGACATATATTGGTTGAACATTATTTTCTTCTGGGTTTTATCAACCGACCTCGGGAGTCCGATATAGAGTGCATCCATAAGCCTATCAATCGAAAATTGAGAAAGAACGTCGATGGTAACATGCTGGGGCGTACATGGTATGGTTGAAAGATAGGGAGTGCTTGAGATGCCCTTTGCCAACTCGTCTATTGACTGTGCATATTGATATAGATGGGGAAGGTTAATATCGGCCCATGTGAGGATGGTGTTTCTTACCAATGTCCGGCTCATCTTTTTATCTCGCTGTTTTAGCCATTCATTTAGGAGATAGCCAAGCATAAAAATTAAGATTGAGATGAATGCCGGAAGCAGAATGTCCCACGATACGCCAAGGAATTGATATTGTGTTTGTGCCGAAAGATGTGAACTGATCGTCGATAAATTGGTATTTATCTCCGAAAGTGTGGTCGTAACAAGACTGTCGGATGTATTCATTTCCGTGTTTATCTGCTCAAGGCAGGTTTGAATTCCTCGGAATTCGTATTGAAGAGATTGGTCGGCAAACATATATTTTTGCGATTCAATTATTTGAGCGTGATTTCCGGGTGTTTGTCTTTCCAGAAGATCAAATCCTTGCACAACTTCCGCATGAAAATATTGAGCTGGAATAGATCCTCCTGCGGGCACTCGTCCCCTGTCGGTTCATAATTGGCTTTCGCGTGTACGATACTGTTCCTCGTTGCATAGAGAATGGCCGCAACCTTATTCTTGATCGCCCTCTCCTTCTCCGCTGTCATGCCGATGGCGTGCTGTTGTTTTCTGGCTTTCGTTTCTTTGGGGCACCGCTTCCGCACCCAGCCCGGAAGGAATTCGTAGAGCTTCACAATGTCGCACTGCTCCATTACGGTTTTGGCCAGTTCACTATCCTTTATGGATTTGTCGTGTGTCCGTGTCAGGGATAATATGGAATCCAGATAACCGACATTCCCGGTCGCAGGAATCCCGGAAGCGAGTTTCCGGCACAGTTCTTCATGCACCTTGACTTTAGCGACTATCGGAGAGATATACTCGATTACCTTATAGAAATACAGGAACTTAATATCGTCATTTTTGACTTGCAACGCCTGCGTATAGAAATCGAACATCGGCGAGTAATGTGGCAAAGAAGCTACGTTGTTATCGACAAACCGAAATTTCTCAGATGGCAATTTCAACTCGATTCTGTATATGTACTTGCGGACATCGCGCAGCCCGACAGCAAAGGGGCGGTTATATTTGTCAGATATGGCAAACAGAACTCCTTGGATAATGTCGTCCTCCTGCTCCGGAGAGAGTACGTCATCCACCGAATTATACCGGAATTCTATCGCATTTACCGAACTGCACGGCCCACCACGCGTACCTTTTATCCACTCATCCTTATTATTCGCGCATCCGATTAATATCGGATGTTTTACAACGTCAACCGTAAAGTTTATACCTACAAAAGATTCGTGAAAATGTATTTCATCATAACCGCCATTGGTATAGTCAATCGCCGTCTGTCTGATACGGGCAGTCCGGACAGTACTATCGTCCACGACTTTCAATGATGGAAGTTCATCCGTATAAAGGAAAAAATCAGAGGTATTAATCATTACCGGAGCGTCGCATTTAAAAGAAAGTACCAAAATTTTTCCTGCCCCGCCGCCAATGGATAGTTGCGGTAGTCTTACTCCGTATTCAGCTTCCAGACTGGCCGCCCGCCGCCTGATCTCATCAATATATTTAGATGTATCGCTGGTATCCATGATTTCCTTTTATTAGTATTACATTTCCAGCTCCCGGAAAAACTCGGTCAGGGTGATGCCGTAATAGCGGCAGAGGCGGTCGAGGATGGTGATTGAATCGCCGACGTTCACACCCGTCTCGCGGGTCACGGGCTTTTGGAGCAGTCCGGCCTGCTTGCGGATCGTCTTCAGCTTCTCGGCGATCTTGTGGATGGCTTCGTCATTGCGGGTGTGTTTCGTCATTTTGCTCTATCCCTTTGAAAAATTCGTAAACCGATACCTTGTAGGTCTTGCACAACTCTATCAGCGTCGAAATATTGATATTGCGGTGGCCGTTCTCGATGCGCGTAAGGTACACGCCCGTCTGGAACAGGACTTTCTCCTGCGACAGCCCCGCTGTTTCGCGCAGAACGCGGAGCCTTTCCCCTACTTTCTGCATTAATTCGATGTCCCTCTGCTGCTTTGCCATGACACAAAGAACCTAAATTCTCAACTATTTGATGTGAGTAAATAATTGGGAGAAAGGGCTAAAAGCCTAAAATAGCGTCGAAAAAGTTGTTTTTCAGTTCGGGATTTTGGTGGTTTCAGAAAAAGTTATATACCTTTGTAATTGAATAGTATCGAATTATGGAAAGATTACTGGCTGATAGTGATAGGCGGAACCTCCGCAGTCAAGGCGAGTAAGTCCATTTACCCCTCAGAGATATACGGGCAATGGGCTGATCGGCCCGGCGCGAAGATTGTACGTCCCCCATACGGGAGCGGTATTTTCATACCCGTCGTAACAGGGAGAAGAAGCCCGCAACCAGTCAGCGAAAAAAATACGACGTTCTGATAAAATAATAGGGACGACTTATTGTTCTATAAATATATTGTGTGTACCTTTGGGGTGCGTCCCGTCGATAGGCGGCGCCTTCGTTCGACAAAATCTTGGAGGGTTTTAGAAAAGACGGAGTAAAAGCAGCCCGACGGGGCGTGTCCCACGCCCCGGTTGTGGTACATCCATGCTACGATTTGCGGGCGTGGGCGTTTTTACTTGCATCTTTTCAGGTCTCCTCCAAGAACCTTGTCGAGTGTAAGGAGCCCACTGCTCGCTTTTTTTCAGTTATTCGGCGGATAGCATAAACTAAAATTGAAAAAGTTATGTTATCTTTACGAAGTAATACACGGCCTTTGCCGTGACATATTGTAAAGAATAAAGGTTAGGGCAACCTTTACCATCCTGTAAACTTCGGACTACACTTTGTGTAGGTTTATAATTCGGTAAAAATTGTCTGAAACCTGTGTTATGTCCCTACACTTCGGTGTGGGGACGGGCACGGGCGTAAGGGCGGTTTACCAGAGTAAGGCTCGCGAGGCCGGTCAGAGGGGGCTGTACCTGCGTCCTCGTCCTTTTTATGGGCGGGTGCAAGTACACCGCATCCGGCCCACCAATACCGTGCCGGGTGCATTAAGGTTATCCGAATCACCCGGCCCGCAGCTTCACACAGGAGCTTCGGGCGCAAGGGCAACTTTCCGGGGAGGCTGTAGCAGACCAATCGATGGGGGTTGTACCTGCGCCCATTTTTCGCAGGGGCCGGGAATGTTGAACAACAACTAACCCCGGCAATATGTCACGGCAAATCAATCAGAAAAAGGAGGCGTTTTTTGGCGTCCGGCGATCTATTCAGGTCGGCGGGCATTGCCGTGCCGTTTGCGGGGTTATTTCCATAAGGACGGCTCTGGCCCTAAAATCTGGTAGGAACCACTACAACCGCGGTTTCGATATATGTAACCCTGGCCGTCCTTTCTTCGATCTGCTCACACAAACGATATATGCCGCCGTTCTCCGCTCGGTTTCAGCCTATGGCAACTCGGACGGAAAGGACAGTCTTTACGGGTCGGCAGAGACTTTCGCACCCCGTCCCGGTTTCAACGGTCTGAAAAAAACGGCGGCACAATTCATCACGGATACGGTTCCAGCTTCACCGACTTCACCGCAGGACTGCTGCCGAACCTCCGGAACCGTATCCGCACTTACATTCCCGGCCAGACGCCCGAACGCAGGCGCAGGCCGGGCAGCGGCGGCGTACAATGTCCGTTCCCGCGTTTTGACCACAGCAAAACGAAGCTCCGCCGCCACGTGTGCGGATTACACTTGCTTCCCGGCCGGGAGCAGGCGGCGGACTTCGTTTCTTTGTCTTCCGGCTCCGCGCGGCGGAGTGCGGCATCCTATCCCCGTCCGGCGTAAAGGTGCGTCACTAACTCAAGTTTATTTCCCCGGACGGTTCCGGGTCGGCCGCCGCCGTGTGCAGTCCCTGCTGCGCACGGTCGGCCCCGGCTCGGGTTTTGTCGTTTCACTGCCAAAGTCGGGAGTGGTTAAACCCGGCTTTTTTTAATGTTTTTCCCCGGTTCGCCGGGTTTTCGGCGCCGGAGTTTAGCGGCTCCAACGCCTGTACGGATTTCGTCTACTTTTTTCTTGAAGTTCTGTTCGGCAAACTCTTCGAGCAATTTCATCTCCGGGTCTTCCATTTCTACCGCTGGGACAACAACTTTCGATAAGTATGCTTGAATATACATCCGGAGCACCATATTGAAATACTGGGGCGTGAATCCTTCTACGGCGGCGAGGTGCTGAACGTCGCTATCCTTGCTGTTGTCCCACTCAAGCCCCAATTCCTCAAATCTCGAATTCGAAATTTGGGGTTTAAGCAGTGCGAACAGGGCAACCTTCTTCTCCTCTTGTTTGAGGTTGGCACGGGGAACTTTCCCTTGCTTAACAACCTCTCTTATGTCCGAATAAACCGCCTGAACGTATTGGTTTCGCACTGTACGATCCTGCCGTTTCAGTGCCTCGATCGGCGGCTCGGGTGCAATCATTTCATAGACCTGCCGGCCCTCGTCGTCTACCTCACCCGTGGCGCCCTCCTCTTCTTCGACTTCCTCGTAGATCACCCGGACATCGCGGTTCTCGATCAGGGCGTATTTGCGGATTCGTCTCTCCTCGACGGCGTATTCGAAATCCGCGTAATCGGCCTTGAAATCCTCCGTTTCGCTTTCGTAGTCCGCGACTCCTCCTCATCCTCATAGGCGTCCGGATCGACTGTTTCAGGAGGTTCCGGGATCTCGACCTCTCCGGTGATATACATCGGGATCTTCGTGACGGTGTAGCCCTGCTCCTCCAGCGTTTCGAGCATCATTTCGCTCGAGAAATCGCGTTGTACTGCGATCATCGCGCGCGGATTGTCCTTGAGCATCTGGATAATCAATGATTATCGGTCTTTTGCTTTGCAGAACCAGATGCCGGAGCGGCATCTCGGATACGCACTGCTCCGGTGGCCTCCCCCGGCTATTCCCCATCCTGGCGGTCAGGGCTGTCGGAACCTTTGCGGCCTGCCTTTTTCAGGGGAAGCCGCGGGAAAAGTTTTCTGAACCGCACGAGGTAAACCGCTACCCGATTTCCCGCGACGATCAGGCTCACGGCAATGATAATCAACAGGATGCCGCAACATATCCTCAGCGTGAGGGTCTCCCCGAAGATCATCACCCCGAAGAAGACGGCCGTGACAGGTTCCAAGGCACCGAGGATTGCCGTCGGTGTCGAACCGATGTACT
>ULSA01039565.1_pt1 | contig 15891 bp, 8 predicted proteins | sample 1955951 | NCBI WGS metagenome assembly ULSA01 (sample SAMEA4835697, study PRJEB28245) | human gut metagenome | biome: gut microbiome; material: fecal sample | place: Denmark | collected 2008 | reverse complement strand
TTCTGCTTCCCCTGTTCAAGCTGCCGTTAACTTTACGGTAAATGCTATGAATAGCACCGCTGATGGCGCAACGGTTAAAGTCGCACCCAATGGCTCGTTTGAGAACGCGACAAAATTCCCGAACATCAACATCACTATGGCTGAGTATGGCGCGACCGTTGCAGGCTCTACCTTGTCTCTTACTTCCGATAAAGGGTATAGTAAGGATATAGAGATCAACTCGATGTTCTATGAAAAGGAATATGGCAATGACATCATTGTTAAGATCAGCAATGAGGAGATCACAGAGTCGGGGGTCTATACTCTTCATGTGCCGGCAGGTTTCCTGACTCTCAACGGTGAAAGCAATGAGGCTGCCGACTTTGTCTGGACTTATACCAACAGTAATGAGCAGGGTGGCGGTGACGAGACCCTGTTGGAGCTGACAAGCTTCACTGTGAAGACCTCTAATATGCTTGCGGAAAATCCTGCTCTCGATCAGATAACGAGCGGAGACCCGATTGTAATAAACATCAATCCCATTCCTGAGGCTGTGATGCTCACATTGGCATTCAATGATAAAGACGGCAACACTATCCGCAGGATGGAGATTTATGACAATCAGTATAATAAAAATATTGAGGTGGATCCTGCTAAAGGTAAGTATAAGACAGTTGTTGCAGGCAAGTCTGTCAACAAATTCTTTATAGACACCGAATACACTGCGGTCATAACCGGTTACAGTTCTAACAATGCCAACAACCCGGCCAACAAGGTTTGGGGACCGGTAGAGGTTAAATTCACAGGTACATCAGAGCCTTATAAGTTTAGTGAAGCTAAGATCGTATCGATAACTCCGACTACACGACAGGGTTCAGACATCTCAACACCTACTGCTGAAATCTCAGACGTCACAACTCCTATCGTTGTCACATTCTCGGCTCCTGTAGAAAGTGTGAAATGTACAGCGTCTGAAGGCGGACAAGGTGCTTCAACGTATACGTTCACCGATATTAAGCCAAACGCAGACAAGACAATATGGACCATATATCCGGGTTCGTTCTGGAAAAGCGCCGCAGCTGAATATATGTTCATGATTTCTGCAAAGGATGCTAACGGACGTGTAGTTGAGGGAACTAACGGCGTTGAGGCCGGTTCTTACACTACTGCATATTATGGATGCTACCTCACTTGGCCGGCAGTAAGCATCCTTCCTGCTACAGGTATGATAGAGGAACTTTATGAATTTACTGTTAACGAGACAAGAGGTGTCGGCTTTAATGGCACAGGCAAACCATACGTTGTAAACGAGAATGGCGAGACAGTAGCAACAGCCGACCTTAATTCTCAGGTGCAGTATGACGCTCAGGGACGCGACATCAGCACATTGCCAATGGGCGACTATAAGGCTGTGAAGATGACGTTCAATCTCGACAAGGCTATCACAGAGCTGGGCAAGTATACTCTCTGCGTTCCGCGTGCCACTTTTGCCATCGGTTCAGGGTATGATGCTGATTTCAACCGCTATATGGAGATAGAGTATCAGGTGGTGAAGATGCCAAAGCAGAAGATTAACGTGGAACTCGTGAACTTTGCAAAGACTTCTTTCGAGGTGCTCGAAGGCCGCGACGCTACCGTATCATTGCAGCCTGCTGCCGACTGGACGCTCGCAAGTCTTACTCTCAACGGCAAGGATGTTACCGCTGATGTTGTGGACAACGCATATACCCTTAAGAAGGTGGCCGAGGAGTCTTCACTCATCGCTACTTATGAGTTCGCTCATGAGGTGGATGTCGTTGAGACTACCGGTATTGTTTCTGTAGAAAACCATGATTATACAATATCTAATGTTGACGGATTCATTCAGATAGAGAATCTCAAGGCCGGCGATGTTGTCAAGGTATATACTGTCAACGGAATGTCTGTAGCACAGATGACTGCATCTAAGGACGTTATGAAGATTTCCGCTCCTACAGGACAGGTATATGTCGTGATGATTAATGGTGCAGCCGTTAAGGTAAAGCACTGATTGCATTAGTAATGCATATATAGATATAAGGGGTTGCGCCGATTGCGGTGCAACCCCTTTTCTTATATATCCGACATATCTTGCCACTTTCAGAACATTTCGGCTCAACGGGAAAATACCGTGGACAGATTATATCTGTCGTTCCGATGCCCCCCAAGATTTATCGGGTGAGTCAACATTTCCCCATACACAAGCCACAAAAAAGCGGGTTCAAAGCACTGAATGCCTTGAACCCGCCTACGGTTTCTATGATATTACGTTTTTATCAGAGTTTATTTCTCTTCTGCATCAGCTGCCTTAATCTTGCGGCCCAACACGAGGTAAGCCACAGGAGAAGCGATGAAGATTGAAGACAATGTACCGAATACGACACCGAGAATCATCGCAAACGCGAAGCTGCGGATACTGTCACCACCGAGGATGAAGATGCTAAGCAACACGATGAGCGTAGAGAACGAGGTGTTGAAGGTACGTGCCAATGTCTGATTGATAGAGTTGTTGAACAGAGTCTGCATATCCTGCTTCGGATGTAAGCGCATATTCTCACGGATACGGTCGAAGACTACCACCTTATCATTTATAGAATAACCGATAACGGTAAGGATGGCGCCGATGAAGGTCTGGTCGATCTCGAGAGAGAACGGCGCAATTCCCCAGAAGAGCGAGTAGCATCCGATTACTATCAATGTGTCGCAAGCCAACGCAACGAGCGAACCGAAAGAGAATCCGATATTGCGGAAGCGCAACAAAATATACAGGAAGATGAATACCAACGCCAGGATGACACTTATGACAGCACCCTGTGTGATGTCCTTAGCCACCGAAGGACCAACCTTCGCAGAACTGATGATAGAGCCACCTTGACGGATGTCCGGATTCTTGAAGGCCTCAACGCTCGACTGTGATACGAGGTTTGCCTTCTTCAATGCGTTGTAGAGTATTGTCTCGGCGCGGTCGTCCTCCAACGGATCGTTCGACTCAATGTTGTAGTTGGTAGACACACGCACTGTCTTTCCGTCTGTTCCGAGAGCTATGACGCTTGTGTTTGCCACCTTACCGGCATCCTCACCCTTAGTGTTTACAAAAGCTCCGTTCAATGCTGCACGCACGTCCTCAACCTCATGTGCCGCAGACAATGTTACTACATAGTTGCGTCCACCGGTGAAGTCGATGCTTCGGCTGAGTCCGCGTAAGAAGAAGCTGATGCAGAATACTACGATTGCAGCACCCACGATGGTGAAGCTCTTCTTGTACATACCCATGAACGAAATCTTGGTGTTCTGCATAAGGTTCTTGGACAATCCTGTATAGAACTTCAGGTTGAGCCACTTATCTTTCTTCAGACGGTTCTCATATACAAGACGTGTGAGGAATACTGCTGTGAAGAACGAGCAGATGATACCGATAATCCATGTGGTCGCGAAACCGCGGATTGGTCCTGTACCGGTCACAAGCAAGATAACACCGGTGATAAGCGATGTGAAGTTTGAGTCGAAGATAGCCGAGAATGCATTTCCATAACCCTCACTTACAGCCTGTTTCATACCCTTTCCGGCACGCATCTCCTCACGAATACGCTCGTAGATAAGCACGTTGGCATCCACAGCCGTACCAAGTGTCAGCACGATACCGGCGATACCCGGCATGGTGAGAGCCGACTGGAAGCTGGCGAGAATACCCAATGTGAAGAAGAGGTTGAAGATAAGGGCGATGTTTGCAAGCATACCCGGTATGAAGTTGTACATCACAACCATGTAAATCATAAGGATTACGAATGCAATCACAAATGAAATGATTCCCTGCTGGATTGACTGTGCACCGAGAGTAGGACCTACGACCTCTTCCTGTACGATGCGTGCAGGAGCCGGCATACGTCCTGATTTCAGCGTATTGGCCAAGTCTTTGGTGTCTTCGATAGTGAAGCTACCGCTGATTGATGACTGTCCGCCGTCAATCTCCTGATTAACGCGAGGTGCAGAGTACACAACGCCGTCGAGAACGATAGCCACAGCCTTGCCGATATTGGCCTTAGTGAGCTGTGCCCACTGGCGTGCGCCGTCGCTGTTCATCGTCATGCTCACCTCAGGACGGCCGAACTGGTCGAACTGATCCTTTGCGTCTGTCACCACGTCGCCTTCCATCGGAGCGCGACCGTCGGATGTTGTAATCTTAAGAGCGTGAAGCTCGTAAACGTTCTTGTTGTTTACGCCGTCTGCCGGCTTAGCACTCCAAAGGAGTTTCAAGTCTGCCGGAAGAATCTGCTTAGCCAACTGTGAATGCAACATCTTGTTGATGTCGGCTGTATCACGAACGTGAGCGTAGCCCACGAGGCTCAGGCTCTCGCCCGGAATGGTCTGGAGTACGGCGAGAAGTGGGTTGTGCTTCTTAGCCTCGGCAATCTGCTCAGCCTCTGTCTTGGCAGCACCGGCCTTGCCCTTGAGCTGAAGCTTCGACGGCTCAGCCTTTGCCTCTGCCACTGCCGGCTTTGCTTCTGCAACGCTGGCAGAGTCGGTCTTCACGGTGTCAATCTTTGTATCGCCGTTAGCGAGATGCTGGTCGAGCTGCACGAGATACGGCTGCACTTCCTGATTGTTGTATGTCTCCCAGAACTCGAGGTTTGCGCTACCCTGCAAGAGCTTACGCATACGCTCCGGTTCGCGGATACCCGGCATCTCAACCATGATGCGTCCTTCCTGTCCTTCGAGCTTCTGGATGTTAGGCTGAACTACTCCGAACTTGTCGATACGGTTGCGCACAACGTTGAAAGAGTTGTCGATGGCCGACTGCACTTCCTCGCGCAGCACCTTCTCGACTTCACTGTCAGAACTCTGAGTGCTTACCTTGCCCTTAAGCTGCTGTGTTGCAAACACTGTCGCGAGGCGTCCGCCGTTGGAGTTCTTCTTGTAGGCGTCGATGAAAAGAGATATAAAGTCGCTCTGACTTGTCTCTTCCTGCTGACGCGCCTCCTTTAATGACTTAACGAAAATTGGGTCATTCTTGTGGTCGGCGAGCACTTCGATAACGTCAGGCACAGACACTTCAAGGATGACATTCATACCGCCTTTAAGGTCAAGTCCGAGACCTATCTGAGTCTCCAAGCACTTCTGGTAAGAGTAAATACCCAAATACTTGACAGAATCCTTGTAATCCTGCTGCGCAATAGGGTCTTCAATCTTAGCTGCCTGTTTGTCATAGTAGCTTGTTGCTACCGAGAACGAGAGGTAGAAGATACTTGCGAGCGTCAGCATGACGGCTACACAAATTACTAATCCTTTGTTTTGCATTTTTTATTTTATTATTTGATTTTAGATTTCAATAGTGTGCAAAGATAACGATTTTTTCACACTTTGGAAAATTTAAGACGTTTTATTTAGGGTTAGATTGGTATTTTAGCCAACAAATTATAGGATAATGGTCAGACAATGTTATTTTATCATCGACCTCGGCGGCATAAGGCTGCCATTCTTCGGAGCAGAAGATGTTGTCGATACGCACAAACATACCGGCCCGATGATAGGAAAAACCCGGGCCGTTGCCGCTTGCCACGTAGCAATCCGTGAGGTTTTCGGACAGTTTCTTATGCGAGAATGAAATGGGGGTGTCGTTGAAATCGCCGCACACTATTGCACTGATACCACGCTCTTTACGTGTTTTCTCGATGTAGTCGGCCACTTTCTGCACCTGAGGAGCGCGCACCTTGACAGCGCCGGAGAGTTTTCCGAGCAGCAATTTCGACTCGGTGCGTACCGAATCGTTATCCATCTTGCCCTTAACTATACTCTTGAACTTGTCCTTATCCTCCTGATTAAGCTTGTTGGACTCGAAGTGATTGTTCACCACAAGCACTTCCTCACCGTCAATATTGAGGTAATAAGCAAGACTAAGATTGGAATCCGAGTCGTATTTGATGCGTTCGGCGCGCAGAATGGGGTACTTTGTGAAGATGGAAAGGCAGTCCTGGTTGGAGTCGGCTCCATAAACGATACTGTGGGGATATTCCTTTTTCAGTACCGGAGCGACCTCTTCAAGGTCCAATACGTGCATGGCAGCCTCCTGCAAGCATACGATATCGGCACCGCTGTTTAGGATATAGTCCACGATTCCATTGTCCAAGCCGCGCCCACCGTCAGCAACCGCAAAATTATAGACGTTAAAGGAAAGCACCTTGATGGCTCCTTCGGGCGGAGTCGACGGGTAATTAAAAGGTATATATGTGCGCACCGGCACATACGCGACGATGTAGCCGAGTATCGGAATCAAAGCCCCGCGCCAATAGAACAGAATCCAGAATACGAGAAACAACAGGTTGATTACGAGGAAGATAGGAAAAAACAAACCCACGGAAGCTATCGTAGGATGCTCCGCCGGATTGATATTACCCGAATAACCGATTAATAACATAATGATAACCGTGGCGACATTCGCCCCACCTATCATCTTCAGCGTAAATGATTTTAACCTTTTGCCCATCACCACGCTTTATTTACGGCTACTGTCAAACAACCGTTGCTTCTCCTCCCGCGTCAGACTGTCATAACCGCTCTTGCGTATCTTGTCCAGAATACGGTCAATCTCGTCCTGCTCTGCCTTCTTCCGGGCGTTATAGTCCCAATCGCTTTCTGTCCGCACATCGTTGTTTTGCTTCGAAGCCTTGCCCGCCGTCGTATGGAAACGGTGCTGTTCCCAGTTGCTATGCATACGGTCGAAGAACTGCCTTCCGCGCGCCATACCGAAGTCGCCCGCCCCTCCATAAGGGTGGCTTTTCCAGTACTTTATGAGCAGGAAGCCGAAAAGCATACCGCCAAGATGCGCCACATGAGCCACACCGTCGCCCGTGCTGCCGATAGCCGAGAACAGTTCGATAGCCACATATATCATCACAAACCACTTGGCCTTTATCGGAATAGGCAGCGGGAAGATAAAGATGCGTTCCTCGGGAAATATCATTCCGAAGGCGAGCAATATGGCATAGACGGCTCCCGAAGCTCCCACCGTTGTCCACAAGTTCAGGTATTCGGGCATAAGCATGATTCTTCCATTCACCATGATAGTGTCGTATGCCGCATATCCCTGCATGGCATAGTTCACAAACTGCGCACCCTCCTGCATCAGTCCGGCTCCCACGCCGCACAGGAGATAATAGAACAGGAACTTCTTCGCCCCCCATACTCCTTCCACCACGCATCCGAACATCCACAACGCGAACATATTAAAAAAGAGGTGAGTGAGTCCCGCGTGCATGAACATATATGTGAACAACTGATAGATGCCGAAGTCCTTCGCCATAAAGAAATGCAAGCCCAAGACATTGGAAAGGTCAATGCCCGTTCTCTTAAGCACTTCTGTGGCAAGAAACATTATCACGTTGATGATAAGCAGATTCTTTGTTATTGGCGGTATATTGCGCATAAAAAGACTATTTTTAATTAATACAGGGCAAAAGTACGAAAAAAAATCCCGCCAACAGCCCCAAAACCGCGTTAATACGAGTTTTTTAGGCTAATTTCTTCATTTTTTTTTATTTTTTGTTTGATTTGTAAAACTATTCTTATATATTTGCCTTGTAAAAACCGAAACATATCAATTTTTTAATCATTAAATATAGAAAAATATGAACAAGACAGAATTAATCGACGCAATCGCAGCAGGTGCAGGCCTTAGCAAAGCTGATTCAAAGAAAGCATTAGACGCTACAGTAGAGGCTATCAAGAACGCTCTCGTTAATGGCGACAAAGTACAGCTCATCGGCTTCGGTACATTTGCAGTATCAGAACGTCCGGCACGCGAGGGTATCAACCCTGCAACAAAGCAGAAAATCACTATCGCAGCTAAGAAGGTTGCTAAGTTTAAGGCTGGCGCAGAGCTCGCTGACGCAGTAAAATAACCTATAATGATTATACAAAATTATTAAAAGCGACTTATTAAAGTCGCTTTTATTATTCATCTGCCTTTCGACTCCACGACATCAAAGGAAAAGTCAGATACAAACATACAATTTTTAAAACTCATATAACCTAATCACTCAGATGAATTTGAATTTCAGCAGCAAAATACTATTATTCGCCTTTACGCTCATTGTCAACACTTTGGCAGCACAGACATCAGATGATCCACGGCTGTGCTGGTATGAACCGAAAGGCGCAACCCAAGACGACGAGATTACAGTTTATTATAACGCGGCCCGTGGAAACGCGGAACTGAAAGGATACACGGGTGACGTGTACTGCCACATCGGCGTGCTTACCACTGAAAGCGCATCCTCCGCAGACTGGAAACATTCCTCCGGATGGTGCGACAACGATGCAAAATACAAGCTCACGAGATCTGCCTCAGACCCGGACATCTATACCCTACGGCTGACTCCCAAATCGTATTTCGGCATGAACGACGGCGAGAAAGCCACCGCACTGGCCTTCGTGATGAGAAACAGCGATGCGAGCAAAACGGGAAGAAACGCAGACAGAAGCGACATAATCGTCCAACTGAGCAGAGACAACAGCACTTTGGGCAAATACATATCCCACTCCTACGATGCAGAGGCTCTCACGGTGAAGGCAGAGAACGGCACTCTTGTCATCACGCCATATAATAAATATGTGTTCAAGGTATTCACACAAGCCAACGGAGACAACACCGGCGAACGCACGTCGATAACTGTAAGCGCACAGCCCGAATGTAGTTTCAGCGTCAGCGAAGACCAAAACTGCCTGTATATGAAGACAGGCGAGGCTATGGTAAGGATGTCGAAAAATAACTGCGGACTGGCTTTCCTTGACAAGGACGGCAACGTCAGGCTCGAGGAGAACGGCGGACTGGACAATAGTTCCGTACCGCGCCGCGCCTTGTTCGCGGGAATGGGCGACGCTGCCTTCTACGGAGCAGGCTACAACGGACAGGCAACAAACCTCGAAGGCAGGTCGCTTGTGATGAACAACACGCAGACCGGCGGCTGGGACAACACATGGTCAGCACCGCATAACATCTGCGTTCCGTTCATCGTCTCCGCATCGGGATACGGCATTCTCTTCGACGACCACTACCGCAACGCCACGCTTCAGCCATCGGCGGCAGGCACTTCATACCAGTCGGGAAGCCTAAATCCAATATCATATTATTATATCGGAGGAGACGGGACTATGGAGTCGGTGCTGGAAAACTACACTTTCCTCACCGGAAGACAGGAGTTGCCGCCTTACTGGGCATTAGGATACATGACTTCCCGATACGGATACAGGACAAGACAGGAAGCCGAAGGGGTGATAAACTCCATAAAGGCAGCCAGTCTGCCCATCGATGCTATCGTCTTCGACCTATACTGGCAGGGCGCGGAGAACTCGGGAATGGGAAATCTCGACTGGTATAAAGCGAAGTGGAACAACCCGCAGGAGATGCTCTCCAACTTCAGCCGGCAGGGCGTAAAGACCATCTGCATCACCGAACCGTTCTTCACTTCCAACACCGTGAACTACGAGCCGCTCCGTCAGAAAGGCTATTTCGCCGATGAGGACGTGGCAGACATGGGATGGCTCGGCGCAAACAAGGTAGGCCTGATAGACGCCACCAACCCCGAGGCGATGGACTGGATGTGGCAGTTCTATAAGGCGAGAACCGAAGAGGGCGTCGGCGGATGGTGGCTCGACCTCGGCGAACCGGAGAGGCACGACGGTGACTCACACCATAAGGGCGGAACCGTGGAGCAGGTGCACAACGAATTCGGCAACCTATGGATTGAACGCGTCTACCGCGGACTCAAGGAGGACTTCCCCAATGTGCGTCCGTTCCTGATGCCACGCGCCGGGACATCGGGTATGCAACGCTACTCCGTATTCCCGTGGACAGGAGATATTAAACGAAGTTGGGCAGGACTGCAGGCGCAAGTGCCGGCATTGGTGAGTGCGGGAATGTCGGGCATAGGCTATATGGGATCCGACGTGGGCGGTTTCTCCGTAGACAACAACTACACCAACCCAAGCCTGTACCTGCGCTGGATTGAGATGGCTGTATTCTCTCCTATGATGAGAACACACTCCACATATCTGCCTGAGCCTTACAACAACTGCTACGCCTCTGTGCTAAACGATGTCAGGAACTATATCAACATGAGATACAGTTACCTGCCTTACACCTATACCCTCGCATACGAGAACGCCACAAAGGGAACACCGCTCGCACGACCGGTAAATTTCTACGATACAGACAACAGCACTCTGCGCAACAGCATTGATGAATACCTTTGGGGACGCGATATTCTCGTCGCTCCGGTACTGGACAACAGCTCTTCGCGCAAGATAACATTCCCCTCTGGGAAATGGGTTGACCTCAATGACCTCACCAAGACATACAACGGCGGGACAACAATTGATTACAGCGCACCATTAGAAACTCTGCCGCACTTCGGCCGCAAAGGGTCTTTCATCGCGCGATTCTCGCAACCCACGTTTACAAATACAAACGAAATAGACAACTCCCGGCTGTCGGTAACATATCTTATGGATGACAACAACCAGACCGTTACCTCAATGTTCTTTGACGACGACCATCAGTCCACGACCTCGCTCACAGACGGTGCATACGCCATCACACGCTTCGAGGGGTCCGGTTCTGCTTCGGGACACACCATCTCCGTCACCAACGAAGGACAAGGCTATGCAGGTATGCCTTCATCGCGGGTCTATACCTTCACTGTTCCGGGATATACTAACAATATAAACCATGTGGAGCAGAACGTTGCGGCGCAGACCTCAAGCCTTGCAAAGGTTTCAAGCAAGGCTGAGTTTGATGCGGCAGACAAGGGCGTCTACTACCTTTCACCCGACAACACCCTCTATCTGAAAGCCGAGGTACGGTCGGACGACAGGCAGACATCGCTGCTCATAGCCTCATCGGCAACCGGTATCGAGGATATTTCGAACAGCAACTCCGCCCTGACGCTGGAGTATTCGCCTGCCACATCAATGTTCTCTTACGCCATACCCGGCTCGTGGAGCGACGGCACATTATCTATATATAATGTGTCGGGAACGCAAACAGCCCACTTCACCGGTCTCACCGCCGACGGAACGATACATCAGGTGCCTTCAACGGACGGCCTGTCCAAAGGCATTTACATCGCAAACATCAGCGCAACAGACACAAAGGGAACACGTGCGGAGAGGAACATTAAGATTGTAATACAATAATTACATTTAATAAGGAAGGGGCATATAAAGCACAACCCGCTTTATATGCCCCTTTTTCATACATGTCACTTTATCACTATTTTATCTTTATCATAATTTTCCTGCCATTACAGATATAAACGCCCTTAGAACGTGGTTTGTCAACCCCAACTCCCGAAAGCGTAAACCATCGGACAGAATGCTTTTCTGCATCCGCCGCAGGCAGACTTATGCCTGTCGATATGTCATCTACATACATAACTGGGCATGAAGGGACAGACATATCAACTGTGAAACGGTATGTCTTGCCATCCTGCAACGTTACGCCGTCAGCCACATACACATTGCCGTCATCATGACCGTTTACCGCTTTATTTCCTATTAGAAAAGCATTACTCGCAGAAGAAATCTTGTAGTCACTGACAGGACTAAGCTCAGTACCCCATCCCGCTTGTCCGAAGAACTTGAAATCTACATTGTCAGCTTTAAGCTGCCGGCCTATCGTAAGTGTCATTTGATATTTCCTATTGTCCACTGGAGCAAGACACGTAGCATGGTCTGTATCTGTCCACCAGCCTTGATTGCTTATATAGCCATATAATGGTTTATGCAATCCTTCACTGCCGATAGCCCACAACGCCCCGGTTCCATCGTCATTAAGGCTCAACGGATTACCATTCTCACTGATGGCATATATACGGAAACTCTTCGTTTCCGGCACAAACTTGATGTTATAATAACCACTGAGAGCCAAGAACGTGAAGCGGCCGCCACCTGATTTAACAAAAAAGTCAGGATCCTCATAGAAATCTGCCGCCAAGAAGGCATCATCACCTGTCGCCGTATAGGTTTTTCCTCTTTCGAGATATACATTTACAGAAAAACTCTTCCAATCATCGGAAGGTGTCATCCGCACACCGTCAAATGCCAAAGAGCCTTGTTCTGTATCGCCCAAGAGAACAGAGACAACACTCTTTGCCGGTATGCTAACATTCACATACTCGCCGTCCGAGGCAAGATTTATATGTCTGCTTGTAGATGTTTTGTTGCTGATAACAAAGGCTATGGTGCCATCCAGATTCTTCAACGCAACATAATTAAGATCCCAATCATCTCTTGGCACACCATTATCCATATAATCACACCTCACTGCTCCAGGACGGATAACCGCTGATAGTTGGCATACTATATAGTAATCACGGTTATAGCGTACCGACGCAAGCGAATAGTCTGAGGGATTAATCTCTATATTTCCATACACAGAACTATTGGACAATGTGGTCGGTCTGCCACTATAGTCGAGTATCAGATTCCATGCGATAAATCCGCTGCAATAATTCTGCAACGCGCGCAGTCCCGACCAATTGAACTCCCCACATAGTTTCCCGTTCAGATTGCGCCCATCATTCCACGTACCGATACTTGTCTCGGTATATATAGCAGTCTTTCCAGTATTGTTGTGGAATGTCGCCATAGCTGCCGGATCACCACCATAATTATGAAATGCGGCACCCGACACAAGGTCGTCACCAAGAAATGACGATGATTTCAGATAAGAAATAACCTGCTCAGCGTGTTGTTCATTATCAAAATTATGATCGAACACATATATATTTGTATTCAATCCGGCATTGTGGAAAGCCGACGCGAGGACTCTAACAAAAGCAGCCTCCTCGTCAGCGTCCATAAGCATAGCTCCTCCTTCATTTGCACCATTACCAGGTTCGTTCTGAGAAGTCACGGCATTGATGGTGATACCGTTGTCCCTCATAGCCTTCACGAACCTCACGAAATACTCAGCATAATCGGCATAATAAGCCTTATTGAGATGTCCACCCACATAATTGTCATACGGAACAGAGCCGTTCTTGTCGCTCACCTTCATCCATCGTGGCGCAGTCCACGGCGCAGCTATAACCTTCAGTTTTGGGTTTATCGCCATAACCTCCCTCAAAACGGGTATCACATAGTCTGTTTCTTCACTCTGAAGAGCAAAATGTTCTATTCCTTTTGTGTCACAAAGAGTGTAGCGCGACCGTGAGAAATCACTGCATCCAATACTTATACGCACATAGCTTGCGCCATAGCCTCGGCTCTCGGAGAAAATCTTCGTAAGTAACGTGGCACGCTCTTCCGCACTCATTCTCATTAGATTATAACATGAACCACCTGTAAGAGCGAATCCGAAACCATCTATCATCTGATAGTTCTTGGCGGCATTAATACGCACATAATTTGTCGTCGGGCTACCAATCGTTGTGTTCATCACCGTTTCCGACAACAATTTAGTGCCGTCTTCCGTAGTTGTGTAGATATGGGCCTTTTGTGCAGAGACTACGGCAAATGCCGGTAGCGACAACACCACACACGGAATTATCTTTAGAAGAATATTCAGTCTTATCATATTTATATCCCTTTTGTTCATAAAAAAAATAGCAATCGCATCGCACTTCATTATCATAATGATTAAAAACGCGAAAATTTCTTCGAAAGAGCCTCAAATAGAAGAAATTTTCGCGTTTTTGCTTTTACATTATGTTTGAATATTAACAGGAGTTCCTTTGCTTTCCCAAAGCAATGAGAATAACCTATAACTCACGCCGTATTAAGTAAGTGCCGTGCTTTCCACGCATTATTTAACCAGTATTTTCTTCCCGTTGTGAATATACACGCCCTTTGGCAACGAAGCAGCGTCACCGCTCTGCCTCTGTCCCCACAGGTTATACCAAGTCCCAGTGTTCTGTACAGCCGCCTCAATGGCGTTTATTCCGTCAGGCAAACCATTCTTATAGAAATATAAGTTGTCGAGATAGAATGTCTCACCATTACCGTTATCAAACTTAAACTGGAATATCCGCGAAGAGTTAAGACCGCTGAAATCAGTCATTGGAATATCTACAGAGTTCCATTGGTTGGCTGTAAGAGATATCGGTTTCTTCAATAAATCATTGACGCTCTCATCGTTGTTGTAGCATATCGGATAAACGTTCAACGTAAAAGAAGAAAGCGGATAAACATCAAGATGAATGTATTCCATATCAGGCGCATTAATCTCGCCACCGCCGAATTCTATTCCTACATAGTTGAAATTTGTATTTTTTAATGCTTTATCGCCATCGAGGACTATCTCCTGAGTCGCAGTCTGTTGCGACCAAGAGCCTATAAACATACCAGGGACGAGCGAGGTGTAACTGTCGCTGTAGACCGATTTCACATTGGCTGCCGGATGTACGGGTTTAGGTGCGGCAGAAATCTCAGGCTGTGGGGTTATCGGATCTGTTTGGCCGCAAAAGCCTCCGAGTGTAACCACCGCACGTTCTGGATAACTGGTAGCACACGTCGCACTTTGGTCGAAAGTGTCATCATAAGCAAATGCGTAAGTATAGCCATCATGGCTGATATCTGTCTTATGGAAGAATTTCACGTAAGGGTTGCATATATCGGTTTTGAAGAAACTTCCGGTATCGCCCCAGCGCTGCAACTCGCCGCTTGCAAGATTTGTCCTTATCACGCCACGATTCATCGCTCCGCAGAACATCGCCTGTACGGGCAGGTCGGCATCATTGCCATTGAATCTTGCAAATTCGCCCGCGCCTTCTATCACATCAATGGTTGTCGGCTTACCAACAACGGCAGTCTGCCCCTTGCGTGGACCAGCTTCGCTTGTCAGAACGAAGTTATTGCCATTCACTCTGCCACGCCAGAATCCTAACTGATCGCCCATATCCACATATATGTCCTTTGAGCTGAACTCTCTCCATATACGGTTGATATATTCATCGAAATAGCCCTGATTCTTCACCTCACCCACTTTAGACGGTTGCATGATGATTCCGCCAAGATTATCCTTTGTTATCTTGTTCTTCAGACAGTTGGAGAAGATATTACCTCCGTTCTCCGCACGCCAGCGATTGATAATCTCCTCATAGGTATTTACCTCACCACGCTTGGTATATGGGTTGTTGGCACCAGCCGCAGCGTTACCGTAGAGTTCAAGTCCCATAGGATATTGGAATGCGTCCACACGTGTTGTATTGATGAACATCACACCATACCGGTCGTAAGTGAACTCTATCAGTTCCCAACGCACGTCAATATTGGGGTCGGTAGGATTCTGCATATCGGCTCCGGCATATCCTCCGTTATTATCGTTTACATGGAGATAAAGTGGCGAGTTGAACCCGAAGAACATACGGCAGGCATGAGTTTTGTCTACGTATACGGTATTGTTCTTTATTCTGTCGAGCGTGGTGAACACATTAGCATAACCTCTGTCTCCTCCTTCTTTATGCAGGGTGTTGAGATCAGTAGTCAAAGCTTTGAGCGAAGCATCGCCCGCGTTATTACTTGCGAGGTCGTAATATATAGGTGTATCATCGCTTACTTTCTTTCCGATGATAGCGACATATACTTTGTCATCAGGAAATACCGAGTTGTTTACAATTTCAATTGGAATATTCTGCGCAGTGACTTTCTGCATTACGCAACAAAGAAGTGCCAACAGTAAAATAAAACAAGGTTTTTTCATAATTAATATTCTTGATAGTTAGAAAATGATTTTTTCATCGTTTAATGAGTATCTTATAGGTAACTGAGTCTATCTTCACAATATAGACACCTGTCGACATATCGCTCATCAATATAGAATAGCTATCGGAATCTATCGGAGCGGAATACAAAAGCATACCGCTCACGCCGTAAACAGCAATATTTTTACCCTTCGCA
>ULSA01071042.1_pt1 | contig 16406 bp, 13 predicted proteins | sample 1955951 | NCBI WGS metagenome assembly ULSA01 (sample SAMEA4835697, study PRJEB28245) | human gut metagenome | biome: gut microbiome; material: fecal sample | place: Denmark | collected 2008 | reverse complement strand
AACGCTGGATTAAACTCTGCTGATATGTTTCTGCATCTTCTTTTGTTTCATTCTCTTTTTTGGGGGAATTCTGGTTTTTCTTCAGACTGTCATAATATTCCTCTGCATTTTTCGACCATCTTAAAACCAATTGAGGAGGATCCGGTTGTTTTAGAGGATCCGTCTGTTGCTGATTTTGGGGTGGAAATTGATTAATGTTTGTTATAATATCAATGACATTATAAAAATAATTGTTGTTGGCTAAATGTAGGGTCGGATGGCGCATTTGGCCGATGCTGGTAAGAGTACCGGCATCGTTAGCGTTAGTCACAGTATTCGATATAATTCGGAATTCTTCGTGGATAATAGGCGTTTCGTAGGGGAAATTACCTTGTATAAATGTATTGTTGTCAAAATAATTGGAATCCGTATTAAACTCACTACCGCTCAGCATACAGCCTATTTCTGTGATTAATTGGGATAAGTTGTTTGAAAATGTCCCAACTGAAAATCGTTCAACCATTTGCTGAACACCTGTCAAACCACCATTAGTAAGAACTGTGTCTTTAACACATGCAAAGTAATCAGACGAGGGCGTTTGTCCTTGTGTGTTCTTTAGTTTAATATTGTAGTACGTTTCATTAAGTTCTATTTGTGGCGGATTTGTCTTTGAATCTATAGTTATACTATATCCATTAATTCTATCAAACAAACCTGACAGCCAAAAGAATCGTTTGATAATGGCTTGGTTCTCTGGGGCGTTAAATATTTGTTTGCGATATTTCCAATAATGCTTTAATGCTTCTTCTGTTAGTTTCATATTCGTTTTATGTGTTGGTCGGAATTGTCGGTACAGACAAATTCCGGGATTTGTAAAATCAGTTTGGTAGTTGGCGTTGGATAGCCGACGTGTGTTTTACAAACTTACGGATTTTTTTTCTTTTTCTCTGTCGGAATGGTTATAAAATTAGCGCGGGACTATGGGGGTAGCAAAAAAACTGCCGACAGCACTGCTGCCGGCAGGGGAGAGAAATTCAAAAAAGAATATTACTGTGCTACAAACTTGTCAACCAATTCTGGGAATTGGGTTTTGAAGGTGTCGAGTTCGGTGGGGTCGACAGCAAGTGCTGACAGTTTTGGACATTCGTCGAAGGTGGAACGCTCCATGCCACACAACGATTTTGGCAAAACGACCATTTCCAACGACTTGCAACAGAAAAAGAGGTAACCGCTCAAATGCACAAGACTGTCGGGCAGAACCACTTCTTTCAGCGAACGGCATCCGCAGAACGCTCCGTTGTCGATAGTGTGGATGGAACAGGGAAGGGTGATTTCTGTCAAATTCCGGCAGTCTCTCAGGCAATCTTTTCCAAGTCGGGTGACACTTTCGGGGAAAGCCAAATTCCGAATGCCGGTGTAGCTGAACGCGTAATCGCCCACTGTGGTCACATCCGAAGGGAATTGGATGCGTTGCAGACTGTTGCAGCCGCTGAGCGTGCCTTCCGGAATTTTCTCCATCTGTTCTGGAAACGAAAACTCAACCAGTTCCTTGCAATCCTCAAAGGCGTGGTCGCCCATCGTTTTTACTGAGTTGGGAATCTGTACGGCTTTCAGCTCTTTGTTCCAGGCAAAAGCACGCTTGCCGATAGTCTGAACCTTTCCCAAATTGATTGTGGTGAGGGTTGCATTTCCAAAAAACGCATAGTCGCCGATTTCTTCGACATGTTCCGGCACGATGAAGTGGCTGTCAGTCCCGGTGTAGGCTATCAGTTTCTTTCTGTCGGCGGTATAGAGGGCCCCGTTCTCGAAATGGAAATGCGGATTCTTCGAGGTATCGACAGTCAGTCCGGCATTGTCGGGGAACGGATTGCCTGTGATGCGGGAAAGTTTTTCGGGGAATACGATGTTCCGCAGGCCTGTGCAATGTTCAAACGCTCCCTGCTCGAGTGCGGTCAGCGTTTCCGGCAGTTCGATTGTCGTCAGCGACTCACAGCAGCGGAAAGCCGATTCTTTTATCGTTTCCAGACAGGCAGGAAGTTTGAGTGTCTTCAGTGCTGTGCAATCGGCAAAAACGCCCCGTTCGACAACGGTTATGTTGTCAGGAATGCTGATGCTGTCGAGTTTTGAGCAGGAACTGAATGCCCAATCACCAATGCTTTTCAGACTGTCGGGCAGATAGACCGATTTCAGGCTGCGGCACCAGTCGAATGCTGCATGTCCGATGGATTCGACCGTTTCGGGCAGTTGTAGCGACTTCAGCGCATGGCAGCTGGCGAATGCCCGGCTGCCGATGGACTGTAGCTTGGGCGGAAGGTATACGTTTTGGAGGCTGGTGCAATGGTAGAATGCTGACGGGGAAATCGTGAGCAGCTGTTTGCCAAGGTCGATGTTTTCCAAGTCGGTGCAGAAAAGAAATGCTCCGTTTCCCAATGTCAAAAGACGGTCGGGTATGGAAACCGATTTCAGATGTATGCAGCCGGCAAAAGCATAGTCGTCGATAACGTTGGTGACGTCGGGCAAAGTGGCTGTGAGCAATCGGGTGCAGAACATGAACGAAGCTTCGCTGAACTGTTCGATGCGATTGCTGTAAAGCGTCAGGTTCTCAATTTTACCACCATTCGGCATCGGGCGTTTCCATCGTTCGTAGAAGTCTGCAAACAGATGTTTAAGCTCGTAAAGCTCATGTTTGCTGTTGTGGAAGCCTTCAAACAGGTTATCCCAAACCTTGTCGACTGTTGCTACATCGTCGTTTTCGGTAACATGGCTTTTCCCCAAGTATGCTGGTTCCTGCTTAATCAGCCCGAATTCTTCGACGGCTTTGCCTACGGATGCCATTTCCGTTGCAGCATGCGGTGCTATATAGTCGACACGTCCTTGCGGATTGATATGCTTCAGCGAGCAACTGAAGGCAAAAGCCCCTTCGCTAATCGTATTTGCCGGATAGATAGCAGTGTAGTTCTTCACTTGGGCTTTGTTGCCCGCAGAAATCAGTCGGATAAGATCCTGGCTGTAAATTACTCCATGAGCATCGCTCCATGTGTGCTGTGGAGTGGATATGTTTGTTTTTGGGTTCATGATTAAAAATGTGTATCAAAAATGGTTATAAGGGTATCTTGAGGCTGATTTGCGAGTATTTTTTCAAAGTTGGCACGCATTTCTTCATCTTCTTCGATAGGATACCAAGTTCCGTCAATGACAAACGCTGTGGGAACAAATGCCCACCGCCGATATTCTTCAACTAATTCCTCTTCCGTACAATTTCGACCGTAGTCAGTTGGATACTCCTCTCTGGCTGTTTTCTCGGCATCGTTGCGCATTGCTTCAATGTCTATATCCCCGAGTAGGGCGCAGTTAATATCACGTTCGCGGTCATACTTTACGTTGGAGAATTGTTCGGATTCGGGTTTTAGAATAAGCCAGTTACTATAACGGCCTCCTAGCCGTATCGTATCATATTCACAATCAGGATTGTATACGTTGTAATAATACCATATCCCATCATCGTGCTTACGGAATGAATTGTAGTTGTAGTCGTAGCCGAACTTTTCATAACATTCTTCAAATGATGCAAAAGTCAAACCGTTACGACTGTAGTAATTAAGAATTTGTTCTTTTTCGCCTTCGCTTAGAACATCCAAGCATTCAGCCGCTGTCCATAAATTGGGATTTACGGAATCAAATTTCTTCATTTGTTGGAAAGGGTTGTTTCCAAATACCATGACTAAATAATGCATAGAAGTAACTTTGAGTTCGCTGGTTAATAAAATCCTGCTGTCCGATAGTGGAACTCTTTACCTGTCGTGAGCAAGTTGTTGTTTATACAGGAAAATTGAGCGAAAGTCTACTTTTTTTTGAAAAAAATATGAGAAAGGCCGAATGCCTGCGTTTTAAGGCACTGCCGTCAAAATGCGTAACAAGTTGTCCGGCAATCGTTTCGCCGGGTGTAAGAAATGTAACTTTCATATTTGTTTTGAGTTCGCTCGTCAATAATTTCCCTACTTTCCGACAGTTGAACTCTTATTCTGTCGGGCGTAAGTTGTCTTGTGTTGTGAATTAGTGGTCGGTTTCCCTACTAATACTATGCTTTTTCTTATTTTCTGCGTTTTTGGCGGAAGAAGTCGGTCATGAGCTGGGCGCATTCGTCGGCGAGGATGCCGGAGGTGACTTCCGTCTTGGGATGGAAGGGGGAGGGGCAGAAGGTGTGGTAGCCCCGTTTGTCGTCGGATGCGCCGTAGACGATGCGGCTTATCTGACTCCAGCCGAGTGCGCCGGCACACATGAGGCAAGGCTCTACGGTGACGTAGAGCGTACAGTCGGTCAGATATTTTCCGCCGAGATGTGCGGCAGCCGAGGTGATGGCCTGCATTTCGGCATGGGCGGTCACGTCGGTGAGCGTTTCCGTAAGGTTGTGGGCGCGTGCTATCACTTTTCCGCGGCATACCACTACCGCTCCTACCGGCACTTCGTCGCGTGCCGCTGCCTGCCGGGCTTCCGCTAGTGCAAGCCGCATATATCGTTCGTCGTTTGTTTCCATTTTAGTCCATGTTGTAGGTGAGTGAAAGTACCTGGAATTCCGTGCGGCGGTTAATCTGGTCGGCGGCTTCCTGGTCTTCGGGCGAAAGCTGTTCGATGAATTCCTCCGTCAGTGTGTCGCCTTCCTTAAATTGCGGATAGAGGCGTGCGATGCGCTTTGTCACCGTCTTCGGGCGCGATTCGCCGTAGCCGTGGGGTTGCAGGCGGTCGCGGCTGATGCCTTTTTCCACCAGATAGTCGATAACCGACTGTGCGCGACGTTCGGAGAGCCGCATGTTGTATTCGTCCGTGCCTTTGCGGTCGGTGTGAGAGGCCATTTCGATGGTCACGTTCGGGTTGTCGTTCAGCACCGTCACCAGTTCGTCGAGTGCCGTCTGCGATTCCGGACGGAGGTCGGCCTTGTCGAAGTCGTAGAAGATGTTTTCCACCACCTGCGGCTTGTGGATCGCCGGCAGAATGAAGTCCACCCAATAGTTGGCATCCTCAGCCGTCGTGTCGGATACGAATTCCTGCTTCTGGTTCAGATATCCTTTCGCTCCGGCGAGCATCACATAGCGCACGCCGCGCTGGAGCTGGAACTTGAACGAGCCGTCGTCGCGCGCCACTTCCTTCTGGTTCGAGCCGTCGTTGCCCACGATGCGGATAATGGCGTTGCGCACCGGTTCTTCGTCCTTGTCCATGACCGTTCCTTCAATGGTCACCACGATGGGGTGCATCACGAAGCTGTAGATATGGTCATAGCCGCGAGCGTCGCCGCGGTTGGAGCTGAAAAATCCGTTTTCGCCGTCGGCAAACGTGATGCCGAAGTCGTCGCCGTAGGAGTTTATCGGGTTGCGCATGTTCTCAATCGTCCACGAGTTTTCGCCCGTCTTTACGGCCTTGAAGATGTCGAGTCCGCCCATGCCCGGATGGCCGTCGGACGAGAAATAGAACGTACCGTCGCTGCGCACATACGGAAAGTCCTCGTCGCCGGCGGTATTGATGTCCGGTCCGAGGTTGACGAGCGAGCCCTGGCGTTCCTTCAGCGAGATGCGCCAAATGTCCTTGCCGCCGTAGCCGCCCGGCATGTTGCTCACGAAATAGAGGTATTCGCCGTCGGGCGAAACGGCAGGATGTCCGAATGTGGAAATCGTGTCGCCCGTGATTTCGTATTTCACCGGTGCGCTCCATTTGGCATCCGAGCGCGACGATGTGAATATTTCCACCGACGTGTTGGCATTCGGTTCGCGGCGTGCTTTTGTCAGGTACATCAGTTGTCCGTCGGGCGAGAACGAGATGATGCCTTCGTCCAGTTCCGTGTTCAGGTCGCCTTCCACGGGTTCAGGCCGTTCCCATTCGCCTTTCTCATTCTTCTTCGAAAAGAAAATGTCGCAGTTCTTCATTCCCGTAATCTCGCTTTTCTTGTCGCCCATCGCCTTTTCGGTGGTCGATGTGAAATAAAGCTGGTCGTATTCCGCTCCGAGGAACATTGGAGCAAAATCGGCACGGCGCGAGTTGAACAGTTTGGCGTTCTTCACCTCGTAGCGAGTCGGGTTGTCCTTCCAAATCAATGCCTTTTCGCATCCTTCGATGCCTACCATCGACAGCGAGTCGGTGGGGTTCAGTTCCAGAAATGCCTGATACTCCTTGATGGCAGCGGCATATTTACCCTGACGGTGGAGCGACTGTGCCAGATAGAAGTGTGCCGTGCTGTCGGGGTATTCGTAGCGCAGGGCGTTCTGATAGGCTGCTCCCGCACGGGTCGACATGTTCAGCAGGCGGTAGCAGGTAGCGAGCTGATAGGCCACTTGTCCGCGCAGCGGGCGTTCTTCCTTCTTCCTCAGTTTGTTGTACACCTTTTTGTAGGTGACTGAAGCGTCGTAGTATTCGCCGCGTTCATATTGTTCGTTTGCCACGCTCAGCTTGGCGTTGTTGCAGCCCGTCAGCACTACAGCCACCATGCAGAGCAGCAGAAATATATGTCGTTTCATCCGTCTGTTCACAATTATGCACATTTCTATAAAACATTAACGCAAAGCCGGGTAGTTTATTGTTGGCCGTGGGGAGTGTCTTTGCCGAAAGAATGCGGATAATCGGCTATGGAAACAAAAAGGGCGGAACCGAGTCCCGCCCCCTTGATTTGAAAAAAAGGTTAATGGTGTTATGTTAGTATGCTGTGTTGTTCGGGTCGAAATTAGCCCAGCCTTCCAACCAGTTTTCTGTGCCGAATGCACCGACATAGGAAACTGTTTCCATGCCGCTTACACCGTCGAATGAAGCTGCGTTCATCAGCGGGCTGCCGCTTTGTGGCATGAAGTCGGCGTTCAAGCCTGCCATTGTTGATTTGCCTGTCAAAGCAAGTTCAGACAAAGCAGCCACTTTGTTGCCAACCTGTGAGAGGAAGAATGTAGAAGAGAAGGACGGTTGTGTTTCGTCGTAAATCGGTTTCTTGTTTTCGTCGTAACCTGTTACCAATTGGTCAACGTATGACTTGTTGGCATCGGAACCGGTGATGTCCATATCGGCCAACCATACGTTCTGCAATTTCAGCTTGCCTTCTTTAGCCATAGCCGGAGTGTTACCCTTTTCGCCGTCGATGATAAGACCGATCGGGAAACCGATAGCCAAAGAGTTGATACAGCTCAAGCGGCTGCTGCGACGGATTTGCATGGCTGCCTGGAAGCGTCCGAGAGCAGAACCGTTGTTCGGGAAGTAGGAGCCGCCGTTGATATAGTCAACATCGTTGACGAAGTTGGCGTCAGTAGCTTTCGGGCCGAGGAATGTAACGTTGCTGAATACGGCTGTTGTGTATGGGTCAACTTCTGCACCGTCGGCACAGTTGTCTGATTCGAAACCGTTGGATTGTGATGTATCGGCAAGGCGAGAGTCGCGAACGCTCAAGCAATATTGAACTTTGCCGGAGAAACCGTTGTCGGTATCGAAGTCGTCGTCCCAACCGTTGAAAGCAACAAGGTGCTTGCAGTTTACAGTACCGCCGAACCATTCGAAAGAGTCGTCGTTAGAGTAAGATACCTGAACGTAGTCGATAGTTGTTCCGCTACCGATAGAACCCAGAGTGACACCGTTGATTTCCTTGTCTTTTTCAAACGGGTAACCTGCGAATTCTACGCGAACATATTTCAATACGCCGGAGTTGTCGCTGTCGTCGTTACCGCCGTGTTTAGTGCGCGGACCGCCTTCGATTTGTTGTGTGTTCTGGTTGTTTTTAGCTTTACCGCAGAGAATCAAACCACCCCAGTCGCCCGGTTTGCGTTGTCCGGCAGGAGCGTTGGAAGTGAACACGATAGGCTGGCTTGCCGTACCTTCGGCGATGATTTTTGCACCCGGTTCGATGATGAGCGATGCTTTTGTTTCCTTGTCGCCTTTGATGACAGTACCCGGTTCGATGGTCAATACCGAGCCTTCGGCAACATAGATCCAACCTTTCATCAAATAAGTGCCCTTTTTGATTGTCTGATTACCTTTCAAAATGATTTCCTGGTCGCCGTTACCCAGCTCGTTGTTGTTGAAAAGGATGTCGGAATAGACCTTGATACCGCCTTCGAGGGTGTATTCCTTTTCATCGTCACCCGGATTGTCGTTGTTTTCGCATGCTGTGAAACCGGCAGCGCAGATTGTAGCCAATGCCAGCAATGCTGCTTTTCTAAATGAAATCGTTCTCATTTGTAATTGATTTTGTTAATGATGATTGTATATTCAGTTTTTTATGTTTTTAGAATTTGAGTGAAACGCTGAGGTTGAAATTGCGTCCCGGATAATATTTTCTGGTGATTTCTTCCACGTCCTTCATCTGACCGTTGTTGAGGCGGACTGTGTCAAACTGCTTGAAGCAGACCGGCTCGGCCAAAATATCCTTGATGCTGAGCTTCACTTCCACGTATTTGCCCACCTTTTGGGAGAGGTTGAGGTCGATGGTGTTGCGCGGCATTTCGTAGGAGTCGGGAATGGTCACGATGTCGTCCTGTGTCGTACCGATGCTTCGGCCTACGCCCACCAGTCGCTTGCCGATGCGGTTGTAGAGAAGGCTGCCGCTGAAACGGATTCTGTCGTTCTGATAGAAAAGTCCGGTGTTGATGAGGTAGGGCGACTGTCCCTGCATCGGACGGTCGGCTTCCTGGTCGCCTTCCGCGAAATCAACGTTGCTCTTGATGATTGAACCGTTGAAAATCAGCGAGAAATCGTCCAATCCCATGAATCCGAGGTTTTTCTTGATGTCGAGTTCCATACCGTAGCTGGTTGCCCCTTCCGCATTCTTGTAGGAGTAGATGAGGTCCGTACCGCCGGCTACCGTGTAGGTCCATTCAATCGGGTTCTTGAAATGCTTGTAGAAAGCTGCGATAGTAATCATTTCGCCGTTCGACGGATAGTATTCGTAGCGCAGGTCGGCGTTGTGGATGTAGCAGGATGTCAAGTCCGGATTACCCTGCACGCTGCTGGCGAGGTCGAAGTCGTAGTAGACGGAAGATGACACTTCGCGGAATTCCGGACGGTTGACCGACTGGCCGTAGGCAAGACGCAACTGATGCTTCTCGTTGAAACGGTAGGTTGTATTGATAGAGGGGAACAGGTCGTTGTAGTTGTAGAACGTACTTGTCGGGCTCTGTTCGTAGTCGCGGCTGTTGCTGATGAGTTCCATGCGGTTGTGTTCGAAACGCACACCGGCGTGGATGTTGAATTTACCCAATGGAATGTTGGCCGCTGCATATCCGGCGAGGAGCGTGTTGTTGCCGTCGTAGTTGTTGCGCCATTTTACTTCCTCGAGCAGCGACAGGCCGTCTTCGCCGAAATAGGCTTCATTGCTGAGCAGTTCCGTCATGTCCATATAGCGGAAATCGTCGGGAAGATTGTTGTTGGCAGGGTCCCAAGTGTAGATATAGCTTCGTGTGCGGTAGCTTCGCGTGCGATATTCACCGTATGCTCCGACGCGGAGAGTCGGCTTGATTTCGCCGAATGTGAATTCGTGCTTGTAGTTGGCCGCTGCCGAAGCGATATTCTCGTTCAGGAACGTATATTCGCGGTTGATGTCGTTGCCGGTTACCAGTCCGAGGTGGTTGGGTTGCAACGCGTCAGTCACCACATAACGGCGGCGGTCAGGCATGTTGCGGTTGGCGTAGGCATATCCTGCGCTCCAGTCCAGATAGTTGGTTTCGTCGATGGTGTGCTCGCCCGTGAATTGTCCGTTGTAGGTGGTGCGGCTGCTGTAGAAATATTCTGCGCTTTGCTCGCGGTCGCTCTGTGCGTTGACACCGCTGCGGTCCGTATAGCGGTCCTTGCCCAACTGGTTAAGAATATTCTTGAATTCGAAACGGTTTTTCCCGTTTGCCGAAATGTAGGTAAGGTTGAGGAGAGCGCCCACACGCACGTCGTTCGTGTACTGGTTGTCGACACTGTTGCGCAGATAGTTGCTCTTGTCGTTCTCCACGTCGTACGCGCCGAAAAGGTTGTTGTTCATTCCCGTTTGCGTGCGGTAGCTGTTGCTGTAGTTTACGGCTCCGATGAGTCCGAACTTGTCGCCCTCGGCAAAATCCTTCGTCCTTGCCACGTTGGCAGAGAGCGAGAAGTCGGAGTACGGAGTAGTTGTTTTTACACTCCAATCGTTGTTAAATCCATTTCCCTGCAAATTAATGCCAGAGCCGAGAGGATTCAGTTTTCCGTTAATGCCTCCTGAATGGTTTCTGAATCCGTTGTCAAATCCAAGGAAGTCAGTAGCACTGCCCTTGATGGTTGTGAAATTCTTGAAATGTGTAGAGCTGTTGATGTTGCCCCCGATTGAAACCGAATAGCTGTTTTCGGTCGGCATGTTTTTCGTGTTCACGAGTATGAATCCCCCGCTGAAGTCGGCCGGATATTCCGGAGCCGGCGACTTGACAATCATAATGTTGTCGAGCTGCGAACTGGGAATGATGTCGAATGAAAATGCGCGGGAGTCGGCTTCCGAACTTGGAACGGCGCTACCGTTCACCCACACGTTATTATAGCGTTGCGACAGACCGCGGACCATGACAAACTTGTCGTCGATGATGCTGATACCCGGAATGCGCTTGATGACTTCCGATGCGTCCTTGTCCTGCGTTTTCTGAATCTGCTGTGAGGAAACTCCGCTCTGAACGGTCGTACTGTTTTTTGTCTTGGCAACTACGGTCGCTTCCGAGTCCTGTTTCGCCTTCGCCGTGATGGTCACTTCGCCCAGCACGTTGTTGTCGGCATCCAGAGCGATTATCCATCCTTCCGTGGCTTCGCTTGTGCTGACCGTCTTGTCGCGGTAGGAAACATATTTGATAATCAATTCCTTTTCGCCTTCCACATTGACTACGAAATTTCCGTCAATGTCGGTGGCTGTTCCTAAATTTGTTCCTGCAACCTGAACTGTTGCGCCAATGAGCGGTTCTTTTGTTTTGGAGTCAACGACAGTACCTCTGATTTCCGCTGCATAGCACGAGGTGCTGAGCAATATCATCCATAATAATAAGTTTACGATTCTCATACTTTCTGTTACTTCTGTTTCTTCATTTTCCGGTGCAAAGTTCCCGTTGTTTTGTAACAGAATGATAACCGCCGCATCACAAAAACGTAACTAAATTATGTCATTTCAATAACAAAGCGTCCTTCTGAAAAATTGTCAGAAGAACGCTTTACTGTTGATAGTCTGTGTTTTATGAACTAGAAATCGTAGCCGAGTGCAAAACTCCAGCTTTTGTTGCGCATGGTCCAGTCAGGATTTGCTGACACATTCTTGCATCCGGCAAAATAGTGGATGGAGAACAGGTAGCGCTTGTGGAGACGGAAACCGGTACCGAGTTTGAAACCCCAGTCGAATTTCTTGTGGTTCCAGATGTCCTTGCCGTAGAAATCGCGTTCGATATGGTTTTCGTAGTATTTGCTCGACTGTTGCGGGTCCTTTGCCACTTGCAGATATACTTGGTGGTTCTTGTCGAAGCCGCCCACGCCGAATGCAAAGTAAGGTCCGGCCTCAGCCAACCATTCCAGATTGTCGGTCAGATTGAAGCGGAACGAAGCCATAATCGGAATGTTGAACGAATAGCTACGGGTATGTCCCAGTTCGTTGTAGAGCGATTGGGAGGCCGATTCGTGGCGCACGATTGTATAGTCGTAGCTTCTGTTTTCAAAAAAGAATCCCGGTTGGATAGAGAAGAACTCGCGAACGTTGAGGTCAACTACAACGCCCGTGTTGAAGCCCGTGCGCCAGCTGTATGACGTGTTGTCGCTGTAACCCTTGAGCGAACCGCTGCTGTTGGATGTGTTCACACCGAAGCGTATGCCTACGCCGATGGATTTGTCGGGCATTCCCGTGTCGATGAAGTCCGATGCCTGGAGTGTAGCTGTCTGTGTAAATATTGCCACCAATAGCAGTGCTATGCCTGTTAATGTCTTTTTCATTGCCATAATGTTTTGATTCGTTGTTTGTCGTTCCGGACAGAAACGCCTGCCGTATTGCAAAGATAATCGTCTGTTTGGATTTTGAACCAGCTTAGCGACAAATAGATGAATTTTTAGTTAATTTTGACAATTGGATATCATTTGTATGTGGGCAGCGAGGTGCAGTCTATTTATATGTGATTAATTACTTTCTGTAATTCTTCCAGAAAACATGCAGCGTGAGCTCCGTCCATTTGTGTATGATGAAATTGGAATGAGATAGTAAGGTGCTTTCTGAAAAGGTGTTTCTTGAATTTTCCCCAAATCAAGAATGGATTGTTGAAAATGCCGCTATACATCCCTATCGCGCCGTCGATTTCAAAATTAACAAGAGCGGATGTTCCAATAACCATACTTTCTGTCAAATCATGGTTCTGACAGGTCTCTGCTACTTGTTGAGTGAGCCGGATATAATCATGATTAAATAGGTTTAGATCTTCTGAAAAAGGAATATCGCAGGAACTTATTTCATTCTTTTTGTTGGCGACTATGGTATTTACGGCAATAGTATCATACTGAATCAGTTTGTTCCTGACCGGAAGCATATAAAATTCCTTGATGCCGGAAGCTGCCTTACCAATGCACCAACATATCAGCATGTTCAGTTTCAGTTTTTCTCTTTTGCTTAATTTGACAAGATTTGTAACATCAAGCGTTTTGAAAAATGTCACCATTGGCATAGGTGCATGCATCCACATTTCGTATGCGTATGCACGTGTAGTCGTTGCTGGATTGATTTCTGTTTTCATCTCTCTCCTAATTTAAGTTTGGACACAAAAGTAAATAGTGTCAAAGACTACGGATTGAACAAAAGAGACATTATACAGGAACGGTGAATAAATCAGAGTATGGTTTGCATATTTCCATTAAAGATAAAGGAGTGTATCCGCTGAATTCTTTAAATTCTCTGATAAAGTGTGATTGGTCAGAAAAGCCGCTTTGATATGCTATCTGAGCTTGACTGATATTTTTCCCTTGTTCCTGTATAAATTTAAGGGCTTTCTGAAAGCGTACGATTCGTGCATATTCTTTTGGATTCATTTCGACAGTGGTAAGAAATATGCGTTCAAACTGTTTTTTACCAAGACAGGAAATGGACGCCAGTTTGGAAATCTGTGTATTGGGGGCTAAATACAATTGATGGACAGCTGCTCTGATTCGGTTAATGTCTGTTTTATGTTTTGGGGTGTAGTTGGACTGTAATTGAGAAATCAGCCATTGTTCGATATAGCTGATACAAATGTTAATGTTTTTACTGTCAAATATTTTAGAGGCAAGACAATTCAATTGGAGGTTTCCTATTTCATAGCCGGATGTTTCTTTGTTATAAAAATGAAGAGTAGGAATGTCAAGAAATATATTCATGGCATAGGGGTGTAATACAGCTACAATCATCTCTATACTATCGTCAGCACTGATATGGGACGAGAAATTGACTTGTCCGCTTATCGTCAGTGTATTTTGTCTCTTGTCTAATTCTGGAATATATAAGGTTGACTTCTTGTGGAATATAATTTGAGGACACCCTATGGGAAATGTGTATGTTTCAATCATTTTGTCGCTTTCAAATGTCCAATAGTACCTGACATAATCCTGCAATAGTTTACATGGCTTATAAAACTTGAATCCGTTTATCATTGTTCTATAGGTGCTTTTCGCGTACTTTTTTGATTGCTTTGTAAATCTCGCTATAAGAATCTCTGCCTTTGTATTTTTCGGCCAGTTCGCAAGCCTTGTCCATCTTCGAGTTGGCAAGCATTTCTTTTACCCATTTGTCTTTTTCAAGATATTTTCGGGTCTTGTTGTATGCAGGAAGATACTGCTTTAATGCTTTTTCTGTTGCGGCGGAATCTTGAAAATGGCGGCACGTATCCTCAAAATGCAACAAGAACCAGTATTCAATTGATTGCAAACTGTCGCATAAAAGGACATTGCCATTGTTGGCATATTTCTTTTTCAATGCCGTCATTTTCTTGTTCTCTGCATCAGAGCGCCTGCTGACATCAGCATCAAAAACACAGATAACAAAAACATCTTCATCAAGAAGTTCCTTTATTTTCTTTTCAATCTTTTCGATGCTGTTGTTTTCAAAAAGGCGTGGCGAGATAGAATACCGATAGCCGAGCAGCTTCTTCAAATGGCTGAAATAGAACAGTTCTGTCAAGCCTTCTCCGACGATATGAATCACTTGCCGGGTGGCCGTGTTTTTCTTTGCTTTTCTCATAACTGGGCAAGTTTATAGGTTGGGAACTGCGCCGAATTTGCCAAACTTATAGGCTTTCTGGAGAGAACTGATTCTGTTTAGCCCCTTGAAATCTGTCAGGGGGTAAAGTTCACTTGAACCGTCTGAATTTTTCTCTGTAAACCAGATGTTGTCTTTTCTAAGCAAATCTTCTTCTCCCAGCAGCCCGTCGTAGTGGGTTGTGAGCAAGAGCTGGGCGTGGCCGGACTCTTTCAGGAAGCGTTCGATGATATATTCTGTCAATTTCGGATGAAGGGAAGATTCAACTTCATCCACTGCAAGGAAAGCATTTTTTTCAAGACATTTTTGTATTTGAGCGGCTAAGCCGAATGTGCGTACGGTTCCGTCTGATTCAAACAGTTCAGGAAACTCATAATAATCATCGTCGCCATCTTCGGTAGAAACCTTGTGTTGATATACGGTATAATTAATTGTTCCTTTTGTTGAGTCCTGTTCTTTGGACGTAATATTGGAGATGTTGAAGTCTGCTTCTTGCAGATATCTCAGAATAAAGTCTTTCGCGGTTTCTTCTTTAATTGATTCTTCGGCATAGCGGTTCAATGATGATGTGGGTACAATCGCTGGCATGACCTGATTTGTCAGGTACTGAAGGACTGCTTCCATTTCTACTATATGGGTGTTTACCTGCATATAGGCTGCGAATACAGACATATTATGCAGACATTTAAGTGTAATCTCCTCTTTGACTGCTTGTGAAACCTTGATTTTCTGTCCGAATTTGATGACAGAAACGTTGTTCTCGGTTGTCCTTTCAAAAATAGTGGCAGGTTGCTGGCTTGGATAGTAAATCAAAGTTTCTTTTGCGACATGCGATCTGTCTAATGCTGCGGAATAGACATAACGTGTAGCTTTTTCTCCATTCATTAAATAAAAGAAAATCGAGTATTCTGACAATTGTTTGGGGGTAGTTTTGTTAAGGAGAAACGGAATAATTTGGATTTGCTCCGCTTTGTTAAGTGGAGTATAGGTTATAAATGATTTAATAAAATCACATATCTTGATGATGTTGCTCTTTCCCGAAGCATTCGCTCCGTAAACGACAGCCACTTTCAACAACCTCACATCGCTGCCTAATTCGACAACGTGGTATGATTCCATATCCTTGCTTTTGTCAGCCTCAAAACTTAATATGGTTTCGTCTCTGAAAGAGAACATGTTCTTGAATTTAATTTCTGCTATCATATGTATGTGATTTTTGCAAATATAAGAAATAAATTCTGATTTTTCGGTTGTCAGATTCTTTAATTTGCGATTTATGTGCAAATATATGAAACTAATGGTGTACTGATGGGCTTGGCTGAGAATATTCTGCTTGGAGGAAATATCTGAAGATTGCTATTGTCAGACTGTGCAGATTTATATTATCTTTGCAGAAAGCAATGATAATGACTATGAAAAAAATTCAGATAACATCGTTGGAAGCGATTGCCGATGCTACCCGTGAGTTTGTTGATGCAATGGGCGACTATACGGTTTTCGCGTTCTATGGCAAAATGGGTGCCGGCAAAACTACGTTTATCAATGCGCTTTGTGCGGAATTGGGTGTGACCGACATCACTAACTCTCCTTCGTTCTCCATCATCAACGAATATCGTTCGGACACTACTGCCGAATTGATCTATCACTTCGACTGCTACCGTCTGGAAAACATTGACGAAGCCTATGACATCGGTGTTGAGGACTATTTCGATTCTGGTGCCGTATGCCTGATAGAGTGGCCGGAACGTGTGGAAGAACTTCTTCCGGAGGACACGGTGCGTGTGGATGTCGTGGAAGACGAGAACGGACAGCGTTCGCTCACGCTGACTTTCCCGGGCGAATAACGGACTGTTGCCATGGTGTTTGCCACGTGGTTCATTTGCGGGGTTTTTGCCGTGACCGGCTTGCTGTCGGTACTGGCGGCGGTGTTCAACTGGGAATGGTTTTTCCAGACTTCGAATGCCCGCATGCTGACGGGGAAAATGCCGCGGCTCTATGCGCGTATCATTTATTTTGTTATCGGATGTCTGATTCTGCTGATGGACAGTGTCGTTCTGCGTGAGGCACTGGCCCTGTAGCAGTCGTGACGTTTTTTCACTATGAAAACTATCGGAATACTTTCAGATACACATGCCACTTGGGACGAGCGTTTCGAGGAACATTTTGCCGGATGTGATGAAATCTGGCATGCGGGCGACATCGGCTCGGAGGAGGT
>ULSA01065946.1_pt1 | contig 16462 bp, 8 predicted proteins | sample 1955951 | NCBI WGS metagenome assembly ULSA01 (sample SAMEA4835697, study PRJEB28245) | human gut metagenome | biome: gut microbiome; material: fecal sample | place: Denmark | collected 2008 | reverse complement strand
GTTACTGGAAAGAAAAATCTCCTTATCAGATTGTAAATACAGCGAAAGATGGGTTATCAGTAGTGGATTATGTCGCTGATGTTCCTTATGAAGAATGGATGGGGGAAGCCGCATTAACTTTGCAAGGAGTATTGACTTCATGTGGAAATAAACAGCAATTATTATCGCTGCCGTTAGATAATGAGATTCTTTATCCTTATCGAACTCCGTATGACCCTCATGTTACGGTGGCTTTTTGTGAACCAGCTTCAGAAATAAAACAGCGAACAGTTCGGGGTGAAGCCTATCTCGATTTTCAAGTTGGGCGGTCGGTCATTTTACCCAATTTCCGCGATAATGGAGAGGAGTTAGCCAAGATTCGGGCTATTATCGATCAGATTCGTCGTGACGGAGATATGACTATTACGGATGTCTTTATTGAAGGATACGCTTCGCCCGAAGGTCGTTACGACTTGAATGCGCGGCTTTCACAATCTAGAGCCGAGGCATTGAAAGAGTATTTGTGCAAAACATATTCGTTCCCGGATGAAATATTCCATGTTACTTCTGTTGCTGAAGATTGGGACGGTTTACGTCAACTCATTGAGCAAAGTGACTTGCCCTCTCGAGATCGAATACTGACTATTTTGGATAGTGATCAGGATTTCGATCGTAAGGAGTATTCACTCAAGATGCTCGGAAGCAACGTTTGGAAAACGCTCCTGGCGAATTTTTTCCCTCAACTGCGTCATGTTGATTATCAAATCAAATATAATCTAAAAAACTATGACTTGGCAGATGCTCAAGTTTTGGCAGAACGAGCTCCTGAAAAACTTTCCCATTTAGAGCTCTTCCGTCTTGCCCAAAGCCGTTCTTCGGACTCACTTTATCGTTGGCGGATCTTCGATCAAGCGTTAGCACTTTATCCTAAGGATCCTGTGGCGAATATCAATGCCGCAGCGTCATATCTGCAGCAGGGTGATTTGGATTCTGCAAGGAAGTGTCTGGATTATGTCGCTGGGGTTATCCAGACTTTGGATGTTGCGACTGCTGCTGTTTTCGCAAATAATGAAGGAGTTCGCTTGTTAAAGGAAAACCGTTTGGAGCAAGCCGAACAGATGCTTCGTCGTGCTGCCGATGCTGGACGGGCTGAGGCACGGATAAATCTGGTGGAATTGGAGAAGAAGCGAAACGACAACAGGTTGTTGGAGCGATATAAGCAAGCTACACGCTAGTGTAATAATAATTTCCTTTTTTATTAATTAATTTAATATTTTGTAAAATGAAAATGAGAGCTATTTTGATTTCGATGCTTGCTGTGGCTATTGCGGCAGCGAGTTGTAACAAAGATGAGGATTCGGGCAGGTCTTCTGGGCAGAAACCTCAGGTGGATGTTGCCTATTTGGCCGTCCGGATTGATTCGGGTGCCTCTACGTATGCTAACGGTAACGGCGATGTAGCTTCGGAAAATGTGGCGGAGGAGTCGGATGTCCAGAAAGCTTATGCTGTGACTTTCGATAGCAATAAGCAGAAACTCGATGTTGTAAGTCTTAAAGTTACTGAGTATGGTATTACCAATGGCTCCAATGGTAATAAAGTTCCCCAGACAGGAGTGGCCGTGAATCCTGATTCGAAATATTTGCTTGTTGTGCTGAATCCTTCGACTGGTTTGTTGGCGGCAATGCACAATGCAGTTTCTTTTGCCGATTTCCAGAAAAAACTTGATGGAAATATCAGTGAATTTACGCAGGCGAATAACTTTACAATGATTAATTATGGAGATTTTCCTGGCTCTCAGTTGACTTCAACTGAGATTCCTATGCCGGAAATAACGAAAGGTGTGAACCTTTTCGTTGTTGATCAGGAGAATAATGCTGAGGCGGCTATACAAGAGGCTCTAAAGACACCTGTAAGGGTTACAGTCGGGCGCCTCAGTGTAAAAGTTGCTTTAATGAACCAATTGAACCAAGATTTGGTGCAGGGCAATGTTGCTAAGGGAGCGTCGGCGTGCAGCTTGACCGGTTGGCAGTTTTCTGTGGTAAATAAGTCCTATTTGGCTTATTCGTCAATTGTTCCTTACATGGATGGTTCTACGATTGTTGCAGATCACCGTCGTTATCGTCAGGACGGTAATTTCGACGCTGCTGTTGATCCTGAAACTGAGTTCATCTTCTTGAAAAATCGAGACAATATTGCTACTGCTGCTACTCCGATCAAATGGTTTAATGATCAAACTCAGTATGTCATGGAGAATACAATGGCTGCTGATGCCCAGCTGAAAGGACATACGACGACAATGATAGCGAAGGCTATTTACACCCCAGAAGGTATCGATGGTGTTAATGGGGGTGACACATGGATCAGCATTATCAAAGATGAGGTGGAAACTCGTTATTCAGTTGAGAATGCTCGTGCGCAGGCTACCGGGGATACGAATATCAAGTCTCTGTTTGATCAGATTGCAAAGGCACAAGGATATGCTGATGCTACGGAATTCTTCGATGCATTGAACGTTGATAATAATGATGCTAAACTGGATAATGTCGGTTATACTGCAGCAAAGTATCAGGTGGAAGATGCTGGGACTGTATATTACGCTCGTGTTTATCGTAAGTCGGTATGTTATTACGACGTGCAGATCATGCATAATAACACGTTGGAGGGTACAATGGCTCTCGGTAAATATGGTGTAGTTCGAAATAACCATTATACGATTAATTTTAAAGAGATTAAAGCTCCGGGCCTTCCGTTTATTCCGGATCCGACTGATCCTGATATTATTGATAAAGGTAATCCCGACGTAAATGACAAAGATGAGGATTCCAATGCTTATATTTCGGTAACGATCTCTATTCAGCCTTGGACTCTTTGGACACAGGATGTTGTAATTGGTTAGTGAGAAAAATCCGTATTGACTTTTAATCGGTAATTTGTTGGGGAGGGGCCTCAACATCCCCTCCCCTAATTTATACGTTTTATCCGATAATTTATTTTATTAATCCGATTTGCCAGTTTCTCATGTCGGCATTACAGGATAATCACACTTCAAATTTAAAAGTATGAAGTTTTGTAGCATCAAATATTTCCGGTTGTTTGGCGCTGTCATACTCTCTTGGGGCTTAATGTGCGGATGCACTTTTAAAGACTCTTATGAAGATTGCGGCCTTTATCTGCACTTTTCCTACCATTATAATATGGCTTATGCGGACGCTGCTTTCCGGGAGGTCAATCGTATTGATGTGCTTGTATTTGATGCCCAAGGAACCTACCTTTTTATGAAATCAGCCAATGCCGAGGAGTTGACGCGTAACAATTATCGGATATCTTTCAGTGAACTTTCTGAAGGAAATTATACTTTCCTTGCTTGGGGTGGGCTTTCCGAGGATTTTCGACTTTCAGGTCTCGATGCCCGGTCTTTGGAGTTCGTTCCCGGTAAGACACGTGTAGAAGATATTTATTTGGATTTGCATGCTGCTGAAGACGGGGTTTGTCGAAAGCAACTACATCCTCTATGGTATGCAGAACCTTTGAATATCTCTTATAATCCTCGATCGGGGCGTAATATACATACAGTTTCATTAATAAAAAATACGAACCATTTCCACTTTTCGCTTCAGGAAGAAGGAACTCCATCAAGTGGAGCGGTAGGTGAATTATTACCATATACATTTGAGATTATTTCTATAGGTTACGAGCGTTATGACTGGAAGAATACTCCTGTCGGGACACAGCGGATTGCCACGGTCTGTTACGAAATAGAAACAGATGATTTTGCCAATACGAGTGCGCAACTTGTAACGGGGAGATTGCTCGAAGAAAAAGAGTCGAGAATATTGTATGTCCGTAGTACTCGAAATACTAATTTGTTATGGAAGTTCGACTTGGGCGAATTGCTGAGCCGGACTTGTCCTGATGGAATGTCTTTGCAAGAATACTTAGACCGTCAAGACACGTGGTCGTTAATCTTTAATTATAAGGGTGACGGTATCGAAAGTTTTATAGCGGTTTCCGTATCTATCAATGGTTGGACGCTTTGGCTCCAAGATGTAGAAGCTTGAAAATAAAATATCAGGAGTTCAAAATATAGTGGTTGAATATTTTGTTTCGTCGGATCTTACATATTTCAATTTCAGAAAGTATTTTCTTGTTGTTCGGGCTAATATTGCTAGGAAGTTGCTCGCGCAGATTCGTTCGTTTGCGGGAAAATGAGCGTGCCCGGATAGGTGTAGCTATTCCTACTGAGGAAGAGAAACCTGTTGCTGTCTTGGCTGATTCATCGTTTTGTTCTGAAGAACCAATTACTTATACGACATTGGATGGCAAGACTCTGCATTTTGTTCCAGCAAGCTATGATGAACAAATTCAGGAGTCTGTGATGAATGTACAGATTGAGCAAGTTACGATATCAGTTCGCAATCTTCGAAATGTTGCAGAACGAAACGGAAAAGTAAATCTTGAATTTTCAGTGACTATACCTCCTGTGATCCTAAATGACAAATGGCGAGTTGAGTTAGAGCCTATGCTTTGTACGACAATGGATACTACACATTTACAGAAACTGATTTTTACGGGAGATCGTTTTCGTCGATTCCAGCGGCAGGAATTTGCTCGCTATCAGCGTTATTTAGATAAGATTGTAGACAGTACGGACTATTTTCAGTATTTTGGCGATATTGCGGGATTTGAAGAATATCTTCTAAAAGCAGCAGAACAACGGGAACAACTTTTAGCTAATAAGCACCTGCTTGATTCTTTTTCAAGCAACGATAAGAATAAATCATATTCTAATTTGTATTATGATACTCATTCGTATCGGCATGCGATGCGAAGATTAATGCGTCTCGATGCTCGAGCGGAACGTCGTCGGCGTCATACAATAGCTAGAATACCGAAATCTGTCGATTCTGGAGCGCTTGTGGCGTATCTGCTTCCTGAATATAGACCTGTTACGGTTTCTGATTATGAACGGGAGTTGCGACGGGAGTTTTCTGATAGTTCACGGATACAGCGCAGACATATTCGCAAACGGAATGTTGAAGCTAATATTCGAGTATTGAGTTCTCTCGATACAGTTGCATTGATGCGCGAATATTATAATCTGCGAAAGGTTGAACGTAATGAGAAAAAAATACGAAACAAGCATGAGGTTTTCCAACGTATCGTGCACTTTCCCGAGATTCAGGATGCCAGAATTGATACGGTCGTACATGCTGATCAAAGTATAACCTATCATTATTCTGAACAAATTACCGCTAACGAATATACAGACCGGATTCGACTCTTTTTACGCGGAACAGTAACGGAAATCGGAGGTCGCTCCATTCGACTTCCAGAGAGCGATACACTAACTTATACGGTTGCTTCAATGATTTCGTTCGTCGATTCTTCTCCACGTTATCTACGACAGATCATTCGGCGTGATGCAGAGGTCAATGCCCGGTTCTTTTTTGTCTTTCCCCAGGGGAAATTTCGTTTACAGGAAGAGTTGGCAGATAATTACGAGCAATTAAAACGGATCGAAGAACTGACACAACGATTGATGACAGATCCTGTATATCGAATTGACAGTATCACGCTTACAGCAACTTCTTCACCGGAAGGAGCTTGGCGGGTGAATGAGCGGCTTGCTCGTAAGCGTTCTCTTGAATTGAAACAGGTGTTAGAACGAAAATTTCGGAAGTTGAAGGATTCGCTGGAAATTAGCGGAGTCTATGTGCTGGATGCAGGTGGACGCATTCAACGGGTCGAATCAGAAAGTGAAATCCCGGATATACCAAATTTGTTGCGGGCCACTTGGCGAGCTGAAGATTGGAGCAGATTGCGTCGACTTATTGCTATGGATACCCTTTTATCTAATCAAGAAAATATTCTTGCATTGATTGATTCTGAAAAAGACCCGGATCGTTGTGAACGGCTTATTCGCAAACGTTTTCCTGCTTCTTATTCTTATATGTATAGCAAGTTTTATCCACAATTACGGGCTGTAGATTTTCGATTTTCGCTACATCGTCGCGGTATGAAGCAGGATACAGTTTGGACGACAGTACTTGACAGTACCTATATGGAGGGAGTGAGATTTCTTCAAAGACGGCATTATGATGAAGCTTTGGAGCGGTTGCGGCCCTATGATGATTACAATACAGCTTTGGCTTATATGTCTGTGGGGTTGGATCGTGCTGCGTTCCGCATTCTAAAACGTGAAGCTGAAAGGCAGTCTGGTAAGGCATATATCCATTATGTATTATCTGTCGTTGCGGCACGATTGAATGACCAAGAGACTACTTTGAGGAGTTTGATGCGGGCTGTGGAATTGGAGCCGCGGTTGCGGTTTCGGGCAAACCTTGATCCGGAACTTTCATCTATAGTGAGACGATATAATTTATTCGAAAAATAAAATGATATGATTTCATCAATACTGCGACAGAGTATTTTGCGAATTTGGTTCATAGCTATACTTCTGGGAATTGGGTTTGTCTCGTGCGCTCATGAAGAGCCGGAGTTTTCCGGAGTAACGGATGAATCGGAAGAGATATTTTGGGATCTAAATCTTTCCACAAAAAAGTCGGCTTCGAGAGCGATGACCGAAGAGGCCGAGACTGCTTTCGATGTGCATGGGATCCGAGTTTTGGTTTTTGCCGTTCCTGAAAATGGTGTGGAAACATTGGCATATGTGGCACCTTACGTAGTTCGTAGTTCGTCCGCTGTTACACTGAAACTTCGTCGAAGTGTTGATGGTGAAAAATATCGTGTGGTCGTTGTTGCTAATCATTCGGAAGGTCCGACTTTGACACAATTGGAGTCTGCTATCGGCAAATCGTACGCAGAAGTTGCTGAATTATTTTATTTCGATGTTGACGGAGCTTGGGATACATCTCAGAGTTGCATCCCGATGTGGGGCGGTTTTGCTCCGGTCGTGATAGCTCCAGGAGAGAAATTTCCTGAAACTTTGCAACTATTGCGTTCTGTAGCTCGCGCTGATATTGGTATTGGGGTCGATGAGAATGGAATACCGGTTTCTGGTGCCGATGCTTCGCTCAGCAATTTCCGCTTGACGACTGTTCGCCTTTTCGGCAGTAAGAAACGGGGGTGGATTATGCCGCGCTTGGAGGCTTTTTCTGCATCGGATGTTACAGACGGAATGCTTGGAGAAGTAACGGCACCTTCAGTCTGGATTGACGATTTCCCATCAAATGAAGTTGGGGCGGACGGTTATATCGTGTCAGGAAATATTGGAGGAATTGATTATCCCGTTTCAGAAGGTGCACGGAACCTGTTCCAAGAGATATATTTGGCTGAGTCAGCTACTTCTCCGACAACCTCAGCATGTCTGATCATTGGAGGACGTTACAACGCTGATCCCTTAACAACTGCTTGGGAAGATGTTGAGCCGACCTATTATCGAATTGATTTCTGCCGTCCTGACAACGGGAGTTTGGCTCCTGTATTACGTAATCATCGTTATTTGCTGAATGTTGTCCAAGTATTAGGTCCCGGGCTGCCGACTATTGAGGAGGCATTGAAAGCCGTATCACTCAATATCAAGGTTGAGACTAAGGCCTGGAATGATTTTACTTTGACTGATACTGATGAATTGGTGTCGTTGCATTTGAAATTCGACGACATGGGATTTACTTCTGATGTTACTTATCTTGGAGATGGACATCCGACATTTCTAACCCAGGCTGATGACACTTACTATTTGGCTCCCGATAATGGCGATGGGTATGACGAAGAACGAGTTATCCGCGCTATTGCTGTTGCAGCTTTTCGCGAAAACGGTAGTGGAGACTATGTATTCGATGAACTGCTGACATTTGACCGTTTCGAGGAAAATGATCTTTATGTAAAAATTCATCGTCGCCCCTATAAACGACGATTAGTCGCTATTGCTAATTTCAACATGGGCAAAGCTGCGGCTTGGATAGAGTCCGAATTCAAAAAGAACCCGTTGTCTGGACTAAGTAACGCTTTCAGAGGAAGTGTCTTAAAACCATCCGGTATCACCTTTCTTCCTTGGGATGGATTGCCGGCCAGCGGTGTGAGCAGGGAAATCGATTCGGAGGAAATTCGTGAGGGAAAACTCCTTTCGATAAATATTAATATGCTTGTTTCCGCAGCTCGACTTGATGTCGGGATTAATTATACGGATCCTGCTGCTACTTCTGGAGCCGGACAGACAGACGGTGACTATCCATTTTATTTGCGGGCAGTTGGAGTTGCCAGTTATCAAGCCGCTTTTTCGCTGTTTCCTTCCATGGCTAGTACCTCCTCACTTGATGATATTGTCGCTGGTAAAGTGAAGGTTCCGGCTCCGATATCGGATTTTAAAGAGCCGTCTGTCGATGGGATGCTTCTCTACCCGCATGTTTATCCGTCGGGAGTGAATGTTGAACATTTGGTTATGCGGAAGATATATCTTCCTGAAACAGCTACTGGTTCAGAAACGACATTGATTATTAAAGGAGGGCCCGATCCTCAGGATTCGAGCAATGATACTTATTATAAAGTTGTTTTGAATCGAGGGTTGCTACGCAATCATCGTTATGTGTTGAATCTTTCGAATATTACAGCACCGGGGGCTGTGACTCCTGAGGCAGCTTTGAATGCGACACCATTAAAAGTTGAGGCGACAGTTTTGACTTGGGATAATCTATTTGTCGACTTACCTAATGTCGGACAATATACGCTGAAAGTAACGAATGTTAATCTGATTGCCATTCATGAGTGTAAGTTGACGGATACAATTCATGTTTATACGACCTATCCGAATTGGCAGATATTAGATAGTAAAGGAGCTGTTTTAAAAACTTATACTGGAAATCAGTCTATTATTAAACTCTCTGATGCTGGAGTTAAAAGTGCCGGAACCTATGTGATTTGTGCGGGAAATCTGCGCTGGGAATTGAAAGTAACCAAATAGGTAATAAAATAATAAAAGAATATGAAACAATTTGTTCGATTTCTATGGATCTATTGGATATTAGCCCTTGCAATGGGATGTTCTCATGATCTGGTAGAATATGACAGAGAATTGGAATCTGCTTCTGTGATATTGTCTTTGGATGTTGCGGTTTCGGGACGCGACGTGACCCGTGCAATGAGTGGGGAACAGGAGTCTGTCATCAACAGTTTGACAGCTTTGGTGTTTCATACACAAACAGATGATTTTTGTTATACCGCAAAAACGCAATACAAGTCATCAGGAGAGTACCGTATTATTTTGAATCGTCCGGCAGGTAATACGACGGAAGATCTTTATTTAGTATTACTGGCAAATTTAGATGAAGATACCCAATCATTATTACCTTCTTACCAAGACCGTGGTGCTATTAAAGATGAATTGCTTCGAAAACTTGTTTATAGAGCGTCGGAGGCTTGGCCTACAGATGGGGCTGCAGTAAAAGCCTTGCCATTGTGGGCCGAAACGAAAAGTTTTTCGATTACGCGAAATACGAAAGAAGAAGACATACAACTCGGGACTGTGTCATTATTGAGGGCTTTGGCTGCATTGGATGTCAAAGTTGATGTTTCAGCATTGGAGAATACGGAGACTAATATTGTACCGATGCATTTCTATATTTATAATTCGCGTACGAGTGGCTGGGTCGTGCCTCTCGAGAGTAGTTTCGATACTACGGGACAAGTTACGACTCCGTCGGTTCCTGGTGATGCTGGGATACAAGACAAACCGCTTGACTATGCCTTCGAAACGAATGAGTTCAACTTAATGCGGAAAATTTATCTCCCGGAAACTCCGAAGGATGCACCTATTTATGGTATTCTCGAAGGAAAGTCAATAACTGCAAATAACGATATACAGCCATGTTACTATTATGTAGAGTTTAAGAATGAAGCGGGTGATGTAGCATATCCGTTACTCCGTAATTGGCGTTACGAATTGACGATTCCTATCAAGGGAGTCGGGGCCACCTCTATTGATGCTGCAATAAAGGGAACTCCGGCTGAAAACGTTGTAGTGAAAAAGGTTGAATGGGAAACCGACCAAACCGACGATAATACCTCTTTGGACTTAGAAGGAGAGCCTGTACATGTTAAACTCACTTTAATCGCCGAAGATCCGGTTATTGTTCAACTTACCCGTGCTTCAGCGGATGCGGATATGAGCTCAATGGATCTGACATTGTTGCAATATTTGGATAATGTACTTTGGAATCGAGTAGATATGGTAGTCAATCCCCAGGAGAGTTCGCTGGAAAAAAATACATATGTCTATGATGCTGAATTAAAACGTCCCAATAATACCAAAAAACAACGGATCGTAGTACTTGCATCGAAGCATAACGGGACTAAAAAAGAGGAAACGAATGGCCCGCTACAAATAGGATCCTCATTGTCAGAGCTTTATCAAGCATATAGTGTGGGGGGAGCCACGGATTCGCCGTATGCAGCCTCGGGAATTTCTGAGATTATTCCGAATTTGACAGAAGGGGCTGAAATTTCGGTGCGATTAATTCGTGCGATGGCTCGTATCGATTTCGGGATTGGGTTGACCGAAGCATCCGGGTGGACTGTGGCTACAAATTCTGTCACTACCGGATCATTTGCATTAAAAGGGGTTTCGCTTTACTCTTCAACAGTCCGTTCTGCACTTGTTCCCGAGTTGGCCGGTGATCCTCAAATTCAGGAATTTTGTAAAGGCGTTATGAGCCAGGCTGCCGAAGCGGATTGGCGGACGAAATATCTAAATACCTCACCGACAAATTTGGTTATACACGACGGGGCTTCGATTGCCAATTACGTGGGCGAGTCTCCGCTTCGGAAGATTGAGAGTTCAGAGCAGGATAAATTCGGTGGAGTTGCGGGTATCCATGCAGAATCTGTGTGTGAAAGTTATTTGATTGTCAGAGGACAATACACGAAAGATGAGAATATGCAATACCCTGAATCCTATTATAGAATTGATTTTGTGCAAAACGGTAAGCCGTTAGCCTTGTTGCGTAATCACCGTTATATTGTTAATATTACTGATGTGAGTGGGGCCGGTGCAGCAACGCCGGATGCTGCCACTTCTGAGAATATTACGGTGGATATTACGGTGGATACTGGAGATATGTCGGAAGAGGTCGTGACAGATGGTCACTATTATATGGGTGTGAGTTTGAGCAACCTTTTTTTCAATGGGCTCGGGGAGCCGACCTTAGGCGATTCCAGATCGTTACTTTCGACTGACTATCCTAAGTGGACGGCCAAGGTTGTTGATGGCTCGGAGGGATGGATTAATTGGAATACAAAAGGTGGAGCCGGTAAAAATCAAAATTTCGTTTGGGCTCCCAATGAAACTTTGGAACACAATGCTACGGACGATATACGCCATGTCCGATTCAAGGCTACAGCAGGAAATCTTTCTCGAGAGGTTCTCGTTATGCAATCTCCGCTTATGGCTGCAGATTTTCGTTTTGAAGCGGAACAAATCGGCGAATGTAATTGTTATGAAACTGAAGCCCCTGTACGTGTATCTATCGACTCGAAATTTGGAGGTATGCAATGGAAAGGATGGACCTCTTTTCTTCCAGGAACGACCAACTCCGGGTGGGGATATTATCTGCGTAAAGAGGGCGGATTGTTTTCTAAAGGGCCTCAAAGTGGAAAGATGTATGAAGATGTTGCTGCTTATTTTACAAAGCTTAACACTTCAAATGAAGACCGGATTGTTAATGCAAATTTTCAACTGGATTATAATAGTGACCGAGTGCAAACTACCGCTGTTGTTAGGCAGAAGGCGCCTAAAGCTACACCCCTGAGAATAAAATTCTTCGTACGAGAACAAAATGTGTATTCTGGTAACTATGGCCTTGGATTGGGGTGGGGGACTGAGAATACTATATCAGCCGAAGAGTCCGGAATTACGGAAGAGTATACTTATGAATTTACTCCTGATCCTGAATTGGTTCTTGGTTCCGGGCCTTATTATGCGGGGATGTATGGACAGAATCGTTCTGTATACGATGTGACTATCCGATTGGCGTCTGACAATAAGATGCCTCGCGCAACGGTTGAGATTGAAAATGTTGGTTCGAATGTCGGGATTGGGCGTATTCCAGTTTTAAAAGGAAGAGAAGGTGGTTCGAGGGATTGGCAATCTGATGTTATCTACGCTACGTCAGGCGGTGCCCCTTGGGATTGGAAGGAGCATGTGAATGGCTATAATGGAGAATTCAAATTTTTGTGGCCTTCGGCTTTCTCCGACCATAAAAGTAAAATCACTTTGGATAATAACAATCCCAACGCTTATTTCAATGTTCTGGGGTCGGGATTGTTTTATTTGAAAAAAGATGCATCTGCCAGTGTATTGATTTCTACCGAATGCGGACAGAAAGTGCGGATCAATTTTAAGCGTAAGGCGGCGACTTCTGGATTGCGTCTCAGTTCGGAAGCATTAACCGTAGACTATTCTGCCGGCTCTTCGACCATAGTGGTTCAAGCTCTTCCGATTCACTGTGAGTGGACTGCCAAGTCGGATGCGGATTGGTTGACACTGAGTTCGACAGAGTCGCCCGACTATCCGTCAGATGCCTCACAAGTAACTATTAGTTATAAGGCGAATACCGCTGGACAACGGACAGGAACAATTACGTTTACACATCGACAGGATCCTTCGATAACGAAAAAATTGACAGTTACTCAGAAACAGTTAAAAGGGACGTTGACTGTATCTCCAAATTTCGTTCAGATTCCTACTCGAGGCGGTAGTTTTAATATTACTGTTAACTCTACTGGGGGAGGATGGAGACTTACAAGTAAACCGAGTTGGTGTTCTGCTAATGTTTCTTCTGGTAATAATGGGGCTGCGACTATAGCTTTTACTGCCGGGATGATAGATGCTGGTGCGACTAGTGCTCGTCAAGGTACTTTGGTTTTCCAACATGCGACAGATTCGAATGTAAAAGCCTATGTAACCTTGATGCAAAATCCTGCAGCTCTTTGGCTATCTGCGACGTCACTTGCATTTCCTGTTAAAGGAGGTACTAAAACATTCATCGTTTATTCGAGAGGTTTACCTTGGAAACTGACTGAACGTGTAGGTGTCTCCCCGCTGTCTGGCGGTGATTACAGCGATAATGTCGTAGCTACGACGGTGACTATTTCTGCTTCGCCTAATGCGTCTGGAGATGGATACTATGCAAATTCTTTGGGATCAGTTCTCTTTGTTACTCAAACAAATGGAAAAACTGTGTCTATAGCACTCAGTCAAGCAGGTGGGCCGACCGGTAAAGATCCGGGAATTAAGTTCATAGGGCCGGCATATGCTTCGAGTGTCCTATCCGCATGTGGGACTGGGTATCGTCCGATTGCAACTAGAGATTATAATTATAACTCTTCTAACGGCTATAGTATGCGTGAAGATTTGGCGCTTGCGCTAGATTATTCGGGTTTGAAAGATGCGCCTAAAACAAGTGATGGATCCGTTTTTGGGAAAGGCGGATGGTTCCCTTCGCATATTAGCAACTATCAAAATGGACAGCCATTTTGGGTATATATGGAACAGTATAATCGTTATGCGGTTATGTGCAGTATGCTGGTTACTACTACTCCTACCCCCCATGTGCTGGCGAGGTGGAGGATTAATACTTAATCCTTACAGCTACCCGTACAATTATGGGATGACGGCCTATATTGTCTGCTTGAAGACCTCTGTGTGGGGTCAGTGATTGAGAACTATGGAGAATATGAGCGTACGAAAAGAATGGTTGAAGGCTTTGATTGTCGCTGTTGTGGCGTTTGTGACGATATATGGGATGTTTTTTTCTGACCGCCAAAAGCAAGATGAGTCGAATGGTCATTTCATTTCTATGTCAGTACAACCCCAACCTTATATCGGCCCGGTCGTTCCGCTTGTAATTACCGATCCACAGGCGCAAGCAACCTGGTTCGTAAATCGGTTCTGGGACGAGTTCGATTTCCGGGATAGTGTCAGATTGCGTCCGGAATTGCTTAACGTGGCTTTTGCTTCCTATGCTTCTGCATTATTCTATGTAGATAAGAAGATTTGTCGGGAAAGTATCTGCCGGATGTTCGATGCTGCGGCATTAGGTGGACAGAGGGCTTTGGAGCGTTTCGCAGATCTTTCAGAGGAGTATTTCGGATCGCGTGAGTCTCCGACACGTTGTGAAACGGCCTATATCTATGCAATGGATAAACTACTTGAAATGTCAGAGATTGATTCTCTTCAGAAGATTCGTTATCAGGCGTTACGTGACCTTGCGTGTCGAAATCGTCCAGGAATGAAAGCAGAGGAGATTCGCTTTGAGAATCGTAAGGGAACTATGTATCGTCTCTCTATGATTGATGCAGAATTTACATTGCTGTTTTTTTACGATCCTGAATGCGGAACTTGTAGTGCCATGAGAAAGTATATTATCGATTCGCCGATTTTCGAAGCATATATAAAATCAGAACGACTGACGGTCGTAGCAATTTATGCAGGATATAATAAAGAACATTGGCATACACATCTTTCGGAAATGCCAAAAAAATGGATTGTTGGTTACGAATTGCAGGGATTGGTCGCAGGATCGGTAACCTATGACACGAGTGGTTTGCCTTTACTTTATCTGCTTGATAGAGATAAGACCGTAATATTGAAAGAACCGACAGTAGAGGTTTTGGAAGCTTGGCTTGCTCAAGAACAAAATGAAAATAGAGATGTGTAATTGGATGGGGGGAATACGAATTGTAGCTTTTATCGGCTTATTGTCGGTGCTGGAGGCCTGTATTAGAGAAGATTATTCAGCAGATCTGGATCCCGATAATCCCACTCGCACAGTATTGGTTTATATGGCAGGCGACAACAATCTGTCGTGGGAAGTGGTCGAAAAGATCGAGGCGCTACGTCGGGGCTGGCAATGGACGGGCAACAAATGTCTGGTCTATGTCGATACTCCCGAGGGAGCATGCTTGTTGCGTTTGCGCGGAGGTTGTCAGGTCACTCCGGAAGCGTATGTCGAGACCGTGCGGGAGTACGGTAGGGAGAACTCCGCTTCGGCAGAAGTTTTCGGGCGAGTGCTCCGCGAAGTCATGTCCGACTATCCGGCCGATGGCTATGGTCTCGTTTTCTTCTCGCACGGCAGCGGTTGGCTCCCGGCGGGAAGGCTCCAGAACCCGTCCCGAGCGTCGCTCTCCGGGCTGGGGGAGCCAGTACGGGCAGCCTCTTCCGCCCAGGGCACCCGCTCGCTGGGGTGGGACGACGGTGTCGGAGAAGATGCCCCGGGGAGTATGCCCCATGCAGAAATGGAGTTGGAAGAGTTCGCCGCAGCAATTCCCGACGGACAACTTGACTTCATCGTTTTCGAGGCATGCCTGATGGCAGGTGTCGAGGTAGCCTATGTACTGCGTGGGAAGACGGATTATATCCTCTCTTCGGCAGCCGAAATTGTCTCTCCGGGCTTCACGCCCATTTATCCGTCGGCACTGCGATACCTTTTTGACACATCGAGAAGCGTTGAGGCGAGCCTTGCGGCTTTTGGCGAGTCTTACATGAGCCATATCAACAAACTCTCCGGAGATTTCCGTTCTGCGACGCTGAGTCTTGTGGCAACGAAAGAATTGGATCTTCTCGCTGCCCGGACACGAGAACTGCTTGCTGGTCTTTCTCATAGGCCTGACATAATTTCCGACTTGCAGCATTTTGACCGTCCGGGCAGCTATGGAGATTCCCCGGCCGTAGCGCGTTATTTCGATCTGGGCGACTGGGCCCGGCGAATTGGGGCACAGGAGCAATATACCGTTTTCGAGGAGCAGTTGAAACGCATAGTGAGAATGAAGGCGAGTACCGAGCGTTTCCTGCCCTCGCAAAACGGTTTCGAGATCCGGAATCATTCGGGTCTTACGACCTATGCCGAACGATCCGAGCTGCCTGCTTTGAATGCATATTACCGCACGACGGCGTGGTATAAAGCAATATTAGGAAACAACTGACAAACGCGAAATGGAGTTCGAATGCTGGCATACATTTTTCGGGAAACTTATGTCGATTTTGGGTGTAATTTTCATATTGTGCCTGTGTTATCTTATCTGGGGCGCATTGCATATCCGCCGTTATCGACGACGTATGTTATTATATCGGGATTTTGTCCGGGAAACTTATATACAACAAAACCAAACGGTGCCGATACTCATTACGCGCTACTACGTTCGGGAAGTGGAAGCGTATAATCGGGTGATAAAATTATGGCCTTTTTATCAATGGCTGCCATCAGTCGATGCAGCCCGATTGCTGGTCGGCACCCCGTCAAATGGAGAATTTAAGTCAGAAAAAATCCAGGAGGACAAAGAGTCCTGAATTATTCACTTTAATTATTTTATGATGAACAAAACTCAATTTGCAAAGGCCGTTGCCGCCGAGAGTGGCGAGACGGCTGCGAGTACCGTCCGGGTGATGGATGCGATGATGAAAGTGATTGGCGTATGCATGGCGCATGACGAACGGATCGTGCTTCCTGGCTTCGGCTCGTTCTATACGCAG
>ULSA01000951.1_pt1 | contig 16513 bp, 10 predicted proteins | sample 1955951 | NCBI WGS metagenome assembly ULSA01 (sample SAMEA4835697, study PRJEB28245) | human gut metagenome | biome: gut microbiome; material: fecal sample | place: Denmark | collected 2008 | reverse complement strand
GCACATCTTTATCAGGATGCATATAAGTAACTGACTGTATATGTATACACATACTGTTTCTATAAAATTAAAATGTTAATACTGAAATGTATATTGTGGGAATAGAGGACAACTATTACACAACAAACGAATTCACTTCGCCTGCCGTCCCAACATGAAATAAATAGTTGTTTGAAAAAATAGATGTTTAGATTCTCATCGGAATGTTTTTAGATTTCGGGGACAAAGATAAGTGTTTTCAGTGATATACAAAAGCAAACGATAAATTTACTTATAATACATTATTCACCTGTCACTGGATGTTGTCTCCTCCGATTTTCAAACGCTGCATACGTTTTTGAACTCTCTAAGTCGTTTCATTAGCCGGACTAAGCCTTTTCGTCCTTTCAATTATGCCCATCTGTCCGTCAGATTACTACAGTCTCCGGCAGTGGACTGTACAGTCTACCATAACGGACTATACAGTCCACTGTAACGGACTGTACGGTCTACGGCAACGGACTGTAATAATCTTCTGCTTAAAAAGCCTTGGCTGACCCTAAGAAACGGCTTACTCTTCCCTTTGTTTCTGAATGAGCTTTAAATCCCCATGAAAACAATGCGACCCCGTTATTCCACACTCCAATACCATAAAGAGAAGGAAGGTGTATCGAAACGCTCATAAATAAAAGGGAGTGTGTCAAAACTAAACCTGCCTATCCAATCGTCAGCTGTAGGGGCAGGGGTTGCCTGCCCGAAGACACAAAGTAAACTGTTTTCGGGCGAGCGAACCTCGCCCCTACGAACGAAGCGACAGCATTATCCACGTTTTGACACAACCCCTTCGATAAAAGGGAAGTTTTGATACATCCCTCTGATTATATTAAATGTTCTTACTTGACCAAACTAATCACCAAACCATTAGAAAGATTCAATAATCAGTTCTGATGCCAACATTCCTTCAATAGCCTCACCAAAAGCCTTAAAGTGAGCCGATGCTGCATGCACCGCCATAGCCTGCTCGTCTTTATACTCCTCATAAAAAATAAAGAGAGTAGGGCAGAAAGGATTCTGATAAAGGTTGTAGCTGATATTACCTGCTTCGGCACGAGTACCTTCTATCAAGGCCGTAGCCGCAGTCATAAACTCTTTTTCTTTGCCGGCAAGTACCTCAGCACGTGCCACAATCGTTTTCTTTTCCATAATGTTTAATGTTTCGTATTTTGTTACTGATATTAATTAAAGTCGGGCAAAGTAACCGAGAAGTTAGGATTCGGTATATGCTGTGACTTGATTACTTCTTTCATCTGTTTTACAATTTCAGGATGTTCGGCTGCTACATCATGGTCTTCGTGAATATCCTCGGCTAGATTATAAAGGAACGGTTTGCCACTCTTCACTACCATCTTCCAATCACCCATGCGTACACCTATCTGGTCGGTTTCGTCAAATTCCCAATAAAGGAAATCGTGTTGCTTTTGTCCTTCCTGTCCGGTCAACGTAGGATAGATAGAAATCCCATCGAAATAATCAGTACCTTTTTTCTTTTTATTGGTATATTTCTTCACGTAGTTCTTCACACCTGCCACATCGCAGAATGTCGGCATCAAATCATAAAATGCAAACTGATGGTCATTGACTTGTCCGGCTTCCACTTTACCCGGCCAACGAACAATAAACGGAATACGGATACCGCCTTCGTAGCATTGACGCTTCAAACCGCGCAACTTACCGTCACGTCCAAAGAATGTAGGATCTGCACCACCTTCCTCGTGAGGGCCGTTATCACTGGTAAAGATAACCAATGTATTTTCATCCATTCCTTTTTCTTTCAGTTTCTTCAGCACTTCGCCCACATAATAATCCAGACGGGTAATCATACCGGCAAACTGCGCATGCGTATGGACAGAAGCATTGTAACGCGAACCTTCCGAACCTCCCCATGTCTTGTCATGGAAGAACTTCTTCTGATATCCTTCCAGGATAGAATCCTCAGGTTGAACTAATTCCGCATGAGGCAATGTATAAGTAAATACACCGAAGAACGGTTGTTTGCCGTCTTGCTTATCAAGCCACTTCATGGCTTCCTGATGAATCATATCGGCAGAATATTGCGGACGTTTATAGTATTCTTTGCCGTACATGGGATATTTGATATTTTCATCCATTATCACACGCACCACAGCTGTGTCGCCCATTGATTTGCTATAACGGTTTAAGAAGTTCGGATAATAAAGATGGGCCTGGAACTGACATATAAAACCATAAAACTCGTCGATACCCCGTTTGTCGGGAGTAGAAACGGAACCTTCATAGCCTCCTGCCCACTTACCGAACATACCGGTGGTATAACCGTTATCTTTCATTATCTCAGGGATGATTATGTGTTCGGGGTCATAAGGATGCTGCCCCACCACTGAATATTCTTTGTTATTACCATACATCACGATGGGAGCGTCACGCCAATACTCTTTATTTCCACGCACTTCACAGTGACCGGTATGCTGTCCTGTCATAAACGAAGCACGGGAAGGGGCACTTACCGGACTTCCTGAATAAGCCTGAGTAAAGCGCATGCCCTCTTTGGCCATATTATCAATATTAGGAGTACTGATATATGATTGGCCGTAACAGCCCAAGTCGCCATATCCCATATCATCACACATAATGTATATGATATTTGGCTTCACGTCATGACTCTTTTGTGCATAAGCACCCAACGAAGTAAGGGCAAGTCCACTGCCCAGCCATAAAAGTTTTTTGTTCATTCTATATATCTATTAAAGGTTATACGCAAAGGTATACAAAAGCAACTAATATTATTGATAAACAGTGCAATTTATGAATTATATTTTAGACAACAAAGAACATGAATAAAAAAATAGTCTTAACTTTGCTCCTATAAGCAACAATATTACAAACAGCAAGTAAAATGAATAAAAAACTATTATTCACCCTGTTACTGGCAGGGAGTGCCGCTGTCGGACATGCTACCGATGAGGCCAGATTATTACGCTTTCCTGCTACAAACGGACAGGAAGTCGTGTTCTCCTATGCAGGCGATTTGTACAAAGCTCCCCTGAAAGGTGGAGAGGCACAACGTCTCACTTCCCATATCGGCTATGAAATGTTTGCCCGTTTCTCGCCCGATGGCAAATCAATCGCCTTCACCGGACAATATGACGGAAACACGGAAGTGTATCTGATGTCTGCCGATGGTGGAGAACCCACCCGACTGACTTACACCGCTACTAACAGTCGTGACGATTTGGGTGACCGTATGGGTCCGAACAATATCGTAATGACGTGGAGCCCCGACGGTAAGAACATTGTCTATCGTAACCGTATCAGCGACGGATTCGACGGAAAGCTCTGGACAATATCCAAAGAAGGAGGTATGTCCCAACTCATTCCATTACCCGAAGGCGGATTCTGTTCTTACTCTCCCGATGGCAAGAAACTGGCTTACAACCGTGTGATGCGTGAGTTCCGTAACTGGAAATACTATCGTGGCGGAATGGCAGACGATATCTGGATTTACAATCCTGCAAGCAAAAAAGTGGAAAACATTACTAATAATGTAGCGCAAGATATTGTCCCCATGTGGATAGGCGACGAAATTTTCTTTATCTCCGACCGTGACATGACCATGAATATCTTTGTCTACAATACCCAGACGAAACAGACAGAGAAAGTAACCAATTATACAGACTACGATGTCAAATTCCCCAGTTCGAACGGTGAAATCATTGTATATGAAAACGGAGGATACCTCTATAAACTCGACCCGAAGACACGCCAGACCGAAAAAATATCCATTACTCTAAAATCAGATAATATCCTTGCCCGCAAGGAAATGAAGAAAGTGGCAGGCAACCTGACCGCAGCCAGTCTTTCTGCCGACGGACACCGAGTAGCGATAACTGCCCGCGGCGAAGTGTTTGATGTTCCGGCAGACAAAGGTGTGACCCGCAACATCACCCGTACTCCGGGAGCCAATGAACGCGATGCCGCCTGGAGCCCGGACGGAAAATACATTGCCTATATCAGCGACCGAACCGGAGAAACCGAAATCTGGCTGCAACCCTCCGAAGGCGGAGAAGCTATTCAACTGACCAAAAACAATGATACCTACATTCGCCAACTGATGTGGAGCCCGAACAGCAAAAAGGTGCTCTACACCGACCGCAAAAACCGTATCGTAGAAGTGGATATAACTTCAAAATCCAAGAAGACTGTCATGCAAAACCCCGAAGGAGAGTTTTACTCAGTCAATTACTCACCCGACAGCCAATGGATTACTTATACCAAACCGGGCAAGAACAATATGGATGTGGTGTATGTATACCATCTCACCTCGGGCAAAGAATATCCCGTAACAGAGAAATGGTACAACTCTTCATCTCCACATTTCAGTACCGACGGCAAATACCTTATCTTTACTTCCGAACGCGATTTCAATCCCATCTACAGCCAAACGGAGTGGAATCATGCTTACAACCGCATGGGCGGAGTATATATCGCTTTATTGTCTAAAGACACCCCGTCGCCTTTCCTGCCATCGGACGAAAAAATAAGCATCGAAGACAACACCCCCGAAAGCAAATCCGCAGCCAAAGACAATAAAGCGGACGACAAAGCAACCGGCGTAACCATTGATGCTGAAGGATTGCCCGGACGCTTGCTCAAACTTCCTCTTCCGGCAGGCTATTATTACCAGCTTTATTCTGACGGAAAGAAAGTATGGTACTCCAACTCAGGAAATACCAAAGTATTCGACCTGGCGGAACAGAAAGAAGAAACCGTGGCCGAAGGAGCTAACATGAGCGTAGCCGAAAGCAATAAAAAAGCAATATTCTACAAAGGCGGCGACCTGTATGTATGCGATTTTCCTTGCAGCAAAGCCGCTTTAGACAAGAAGGTAAATCTGGACAATATGATTGCCCCGATAGACTATCCACAAGAATGGGCACAAATCTTTGACGAGACCTGGCGTGCCTTCCGTGATGGTTTCTATCTGGAGAATATGCACGGAGTAGACTGGAAAGCCATTAAAACAAAATATGCCGCCCTGCTTCCTTATGCAAAAACCCGGTTAGACCTCAATTACATTATCGGTGAGATGATTGCCGAATTAGCCTGTGGACATGCTTACGTGAATCCGGGAGAAATCAAAGGGCCCGAACGCATCAAGATGGGTTTGCTGGGTGCAGAATTGAGTCGCGACAAGAGTGGATTCTACCGTATCGAGAAGATTTTACCGGGAGCTGTTTACAGCCAAAAGCTCCGTTCCCCGCTTACCGAACCGGGCCTCGGCATAAAAGAAGGTGATTACATCACTGCTGTCGACGGTATCCCGACTACCACCGTAGACAATATCTACAGTCTACTGACAGGCAAAGCAGGTGTACTGACCGAATTAAGCATCAACAGCACTGCCTCTGCCAAAGGTGCGCGCAAAGTAGTGGTCAGCCCGATTGACAATGAATATCCATTGTACCACTACAATTGGGTACAAAACAATATCAAGAAAGTGGAAGAAGCCACCAACGGACGTGTAGGTTATATCTATATCCCCGATATGGGTCCTGACGGACTGAACGAATTTGCCCGTTACTTCTATCCTCAGTTGGACAAGGAAGCACTCATCATCGACGACCGTGCCAATGGCGGCGGCAATGTCTCACCTATGATTATCGAACGCTTGCTTCGCCAGCCTTACCGTCTGACCATGAGCCGCACGTCTACCAAAGTCGGAACCATTCCCGATGCCACGTTAGTAGGCCCGAAGGTATTGCTCATCAATAAATATTCGGCTTCGGACGGTGACTTGTTCCCTTGGAGTTTCAAAGCAAACAAAATCGGTAAAGTAATCGGTACCCGTACCTGGGGCGGCATTGTCGGAATCAGCGGCCCGCTGCCTTATATGGACGATACGGACGTACGTGTTCCGTTCTTTACCAACTTCGACGCCAAGACCGGTCAGTGGATTGTGGAAAATCACGGTGTAGACCCTGATATCCTGATTGACAATGATCCGGTGAAAGAACAAATGGGAGAGGACCAGCAACTGAATAAAGCCATAGAGGTCATTATGCAAGAGCTGAAAGACCGCAAACCATTACCTAAAGTTCCGGCTCCGAGAACATTCAAGGATTTGGGATTATAATAAATCATTCAAAATATATCGGGTGTCCGACTTTGGTCATCCGATATATTTTTTTAATTTTATCCAACAAACGTCAATTCATTCACTTTCTTCGGCTAAATATTTGAAGATGTTATCGTTATCACTATCTTTGAACTCAATAATCACTAAAAACTAAAACTAACACAACATGAAACGCTACTCTTATTTATTCTTGGCAGCACTTGCACTCAGTTCTTGCCAAAACGATGATAATAATGCCATCTACAACGATTTTGGAGGTATGTATAAAATTACTTCCATGCAATCAGAGAATCCCCTCGATCTGAACAATGACGGAATACAATCTTTCGATCTTTACGAAGAAATAGCCGCCCCGGTTTATTCGTCCAAAAACACATCAGATCAAGAAGCAATCCCATTCTATCATTTCGACGAATGGTCAAACTATGCAGAAGTCAGACCGGCATTTCATGACCAAAGCGATTATCCGCTTCTTCTATTGAAACTTCCCTTGCAAGAAATCAGTAATGAAGGCAGTGATACTCCCTTTTTAACTTTCTATGGACACGACTTGAGTGACTATGAATACACGCTCACGGATAATTCCCGCGTCGATTTGAAACTCGTTACTCCCAGTGCCGTCCGTTTGGGGGTAGTGGAACGATTGGAAAGAATGGACAAAGATAATTTTGTCGTTTCAATGACGGCACGTTTCTTTGATTTTTCTACCCGTAAATGGATATATACTCCTATCACTGTCACTTATAAAAGAGTAACGGACAGCAGTAGTTTATAAAGAATCGTACTCCCGCCCATCGCAGGAAGTGCCCCATGTCTGTCCGAATGTATTTTCTTCGCCTGTTATTTCTGTTATCTCCCCGACTTTCATTATCTTTGCAACCACTTAATAACAAAGATATTAAATAACAAAAATAAATCATGGAATACAATTTCAGAGAGATTGAGAAGAAATGGCAGCAGCGATGGGTGGAAAACCACACCTATCAGGTGACTGAAGACGAATCGAAAAAGAAATTCTACGTGCTCAATATGTTCCCTTATCCATCAGGGGCAGGATTGCACGTGGGACATCCGCTGGGATATATCGCCAGCGATATTTATGCACGTTACAAACGCTTGCAGGGATTTAACGTCCTCAACCCGATGGGTTACGATGCTTACGGACTTCCTGCCGAACAATATGCTATCCAGACCGGACAGCACCCCGCCATCACTACCGTCAACAATATCAACCGCTACCGCGAACAGTTGGATAAAATCGGTTTCTGCTTTGACTGGGACCGTGAAGTCCGCACTTGCGAACCGGGCTATTATCATTGGACTCAATGGGCCTTCCAGCAGATGTTCAATAGTTTCTATTGCAATGCGTGTTCATCGGCACAGCCCATCAGCAAACTGATAGAGCACTTCGCACAAAAAGGAACCGAAGGACTGGATGTAGCTTGCAGCGAAGAACTCAGCTTTACTGCCGAAGAATGGAACGCCAAGAGCGAAAAGGAACAACAGGAAATCCTGATGAACTACCGCATCGCTTACTTGGGCGAAACAATGGTAAACTGGTGCCCGCAACTGGGAACTGTCCTTGCCAATGATGAAGTGGTGGACGGAGTTTCGGAACGTGGCGGTTTCCCCGTGATACAGAAAAAGATGCGCCAGTGGTGCTTGCGCGTTTCGGCATACGCTCAACGTTTGCTCGAAGGACTGGACAATGTGGACTGGACAGACTCTCTGAAAGAAACACAACGCAACTGGATAGGCCGTTCGGAAGGTACGGAAGTACAGTTCAAGGTGAAAGACAGTGATATCGAATTCACCATCTTTACCACCCGCGCAGATACCATGTTCGGTGTAACCTTCATGGTTCTGGCTCCCGAAAGTGAATTGGTGGCACAGCTTACCACTCCCGAACAAAAAGAGGAAGTGGACGCTTATCTGGACCGCACCAAGAAACGTACCGAACGTGAACGTATCGCCGACCGCCGTGTGACCGGTGTATTCAGCGGTTCGTATGCCATCAATCCGTTTACAGGCGATGCCGTTCCCGTATGGATTAGTGATTATGTACTGGCAGGTTATGGTACAGGCGCTATCATGGCGGTTCCTGCCCACGACAGCCGTGACTATGCTTTTGCCAAGCATTTCAATCTGCCCATCGTTCCGTTGGTGGAAGGTTGTGATGTAAGCGAAGAAAGTTTCGATGCCAAAGAAGGTATTGTTTGCAACTCACCCCGTCAGGATGTCACTCCTTACTGCGATCTTTCTTTGAACGGTCTGACTATCAAAGAAGCTATCGCCGCAACTAAAGAATATGTAAAAGCTCATAATCTGGGACGTGTGAAAGTGAATTATCGTCTTCGCGACGCCATCTTCTCACGCCAGCGTTACTGGGGCGAACCGTTCCCCGTATATTACAAAGACGGTATGCCTTACATGATTGATTCCTCTAAATTGCCGCTCGAACTTCCCGAAGTCGCCAAGTTCCTGCCGACCGAGACAGGCGAACCTCCCTTGGGACATGCTACCAAGTGGGCTTGGGATGTAGAAAAGGGCGAAGTAGTGGAAAACGCTTTGATTGACCATGTAAATGTATTCCCGCTGGAACTGAATACCATGCCGGGCTTTGCCGGTTCATCCGCATACTATCTGCGCTATATGGACCCGCACAACGACCAAGCACTGGTATCGGAAAAGGCAGACCACTACTGGCAGAATGTAGACCTTTATGTGGGAGGTACCGAGCACGCTACCGGCCACTTGATTTACTCTCGTTTCTGGAACAAGTTCCTGTATGATCTGGGTATAAGCATCAAGGAAGAACCGTTCCAGAAGTTGGTGAACCAAGGAATGATTCAGGGACGAAGCAACTTTGTATATCGTATCAAAGATACCAATACCTTTGTATCACTGAACCTGAAAGACCAGTATGAAACGACTCCGCTGCATGTGGATGTGAACATTGTATCCAATGATATACTGGATACCGAAGCTTTCAAAGCATGGCGCCCCGAATACAACGATGCAGAGTTTATCCTCGAAGATGGAAAGTACATCTGCGGATGGGCGGTAGAGAAGATGAGTAAATCCATGTACAACGTGGTTAATCCCGATATGATTGTCGAGAAATACGGTGCCGACACTTTGCGTATGTACGAAATGTTCCTCGGCCCGGTGGAACAGTCCAAGCCTTGGGATACCAATGGTATTGACGGTGTTCACCGTTTCTTGAAGAAACTGTGGAATCTGTTCTATAGCCGCACCGACGAGTTCTTGCCTGTAGAAAGTGAACCGACTAAAGAAGAGTTGAAAGCTATTCATAAGCTGATTAAAAAGGTAACCGGAGATATTGAAACTTTCTCCTACAACACCTCTATCAGTGCATTCATGATTTGTGTAAACGAACTGTCTTCATTGAAATGCCACAACAAAGAGGTATTGAGCAATCTCATCATCCTGCTTGCTCCGTTCGCTCCCCATTTCTCGGAAGAACTTTGGGAAGCTTTGGGCAACACCACCAGCGTATGCGATGCACAGTGGCCTGCATTCAATGAAGATTACTTGAAAGAGGATAGCGTGAAATATACCATCTCGTTCAATGGTAAGGCACGTTTCACTATGGAGTTCCCAGCCGATGCCGACAACGATACCATTCAGGCAACTGTTATGGCAGACGAACAGGCACAGAAATGGATTGAAGGCAAGACTCCGAAGAAGGTAATTATCGTTCCGAAGAAGATTGTAAACATTGTATTATAATCGCTACTGTATTTTACAGTGTGTCAAAAGCAATACGATAACAAAAATTGCTTTTGACACACCTTCCTACTTCACACTAAAACCAATCCTCATTATCACATGGACAAAATATTAAAAATCAAACTCGGCAGAGAGGTAAAAGACTATTTAGCCATTACCTTCGGGCTGATATGCTATGCACTGGGATGGGCAGCTTTTTTATTACCTTATCAAATTACGACAGGTGGAGTAACAGGTATTGCTGCCATTATCTATTATGCTACAGGCATTGAAATCCAAGTCTCTTACTTTGTCATCAATGCTGTGTTCTTAGGATTCGCGCTGAAAATATTAGGCCCTAAATTCAGTCTTAAAACCATCTACGCCATTTTCATGCTGACTTTCCTGTTATGGTTCTTCCAAGTATTGTTAAAAGGTCCCAATGGTGAACTTCCACAATTATTAGGTCCGGGGCAAGAATTTATGGCTTGCGTAGTAGGTGCAGGATTGTTAGGATTCGGCATCGGTATCGTATTCTGTAACAACGGAAGCACGGGAGGAACAGATATCATTGCCTGGATTATCAACAAATATAAGGATGTAACACTAGGACGTATGATGATGTATTGTGACATCGTCATTATCTCTTCCTGTTATTTTATTTTCCATGACTGGAAACGCGTATTATTTGGCTTCTGCGTACTTTTTATCATGAGCATTGTTATCGATTATGTGATAAACAGTACCCGCCAATCTGTTCAATTCCTCATTTTCTCGCGAAAACACGATGAAATAGCCGAAGGCATCACCAAGCAAATAGACCGTGGAGTAACTTTACTGGATGGTACCGGATGGTATAGCAAACAAGGAATCAAGGTCGTAGTGGTATTGGCAAAGAAAAGCCAGTCACTGGATATATTCCGATTGGTGAAAGATATTGACCCCAATGCATTTATATCACAAAGCAATGTGGTGGGAGTGTATGGTGAAGGATTCGATAAACTAAAAATAAAGTAACTAAAAGATAAAGAACGATGACACAGAAAAATGCCATTAAAATCTTCGAAGAGAAAAAGGTACGTACTGTTTGGGACGATGAAACCGAAACATGGTATTTTTCCATCATCGATGTAATTGCCGCTTTGACGGAAAGTGTTGACCCCAGAAAATACTGGAACAAGTTAAAACAACGTCTAAAAGAAGAAGGAAATGAAACGGTGACAAATTGTCACCAGTTGAAAATGAAAGCTTCGGATGGTAAGATGCGTCTTACTGATGTAGCTGATACTGAGCAACTTTTCCGTCTTATCCAGTCCATCCCCTCTCCCAAGGCCGAGCCTTTCAAATTATGGATTGCTCAAATAGCCCGTGAACGTTTGGACCAACTGCAAGACCCGGAGTTGTCCATCAATCAAGCCCTGATGGATTATAAACGTTTAGGCTATTCCGATAACTGGATTAACCAACGTTTGAAAAGCATTGAAATCCGCAAGGATTTGACAGACGAATGGAAGCGCTGCGGTTTGGAAGAAGGCGTGCAGTTTGCTACTTTGACCGATATTATTTATCAGACATGGGCAGGCAAAACCGCCAAAGAATACAAACAGTTCAAAGGCTTGAAGAAAGAGAATCTGCGCGACAACATGACGAATAAGGAACTGGTATTGAATATGCTTGCCGAACTATCCACCAAGGAAATATCCGAAGCGCGCAATCCTGATTCTTTTGAAGAACACGCAGATGTTGCCCAACGTGGGGGACAGGTTGCATTGGAAGCCCGCTTGAAACTGGAACAAGAAACAGGAAAAGCTGTTGTTTCACCTCTCAATGCTAAAAACGGAATGCTATTGAACAAGAAAGAAGAAACAAAAGAGGAATAAGTTCTATCCATTGGCTTCACCGTTCCTGTATTTGGAAACAGGACGATGAAACAATGGTAGGATGATTTATTCTTCAGCTGTCCTTATCCATAAGTATTTTGCAAAGAATCTCATAAAGTTAAAAATTATCTTTATCCTCTCTTTCTTCCATATTATATTTTAATACACTGCTGCTGTTGCAACTGGCATGGTTGTCTTTATAAACCACCTCATTATCGGCCCTATTTCTTTCATCCGTTTCTCTTTATAAGCAAACCATTTCTCTCTTTGACCGATATAATGCAACATCTCTTTAAATGCAGAAAAAGGATGCCGCTGGTTCAAAGCCATCGCCAATTTATCCCAATCCACTTCATTATCCACACCATTGACAAAATCCTCCATTATATCAAAACTTTTCCACGAAGACATCGGTTCTATAGGCAATCCCATGACCATTTACCGGATAACAACCCACGTCTTCTATAGCCGGTAAGTGGTCTGCTCATCAAAATCAAAGTACCATTTAGTGCCAAATGAATGGTCTTCCAAAGCACAACTCACAGCATCAATAAAAACCTCATACTGGGTTTTCATCTCATTTCCCTCCAAATAATTTTCCAACCATAGTTAATATATTCGCCACACTCTCCTTGTCCTGAACCGGAATATGAATAGAGGTTTCCCCGGTCGTTTCATCCACCTTTACAATAGAATCCACCAATTGCTTGGTAGCTTCAGGAGATTGCAAGGTGCGGGCCAAACCGCTGAAGAAAGACAGACCTTGGCGTACAAGTTCTTGCGGATTATCCTCTTTGCTTTGAATGTCTGCCGGTTCTTCCTTCTTTATATTGTCATCCGTAAAGGTATCTTCTTCAAATGGCAAAGTAGGTTCATCCTCCCTTTCCACCCCTTTCTTATTCCGGTCTGTTTTAGCAGTCGAATCAGCAATCTTTTCTTCCGTATCTTCGGCAGATATCACATTCACAACAGTCTCGCTCTCCTCTACAGACGGCTCGGTCATTGCCTTGATAGACTCCATTATCTTATCCAACTTGCTGTCTTCCAAGAAAATAGTATCTTCTCCATTGTCCAGAATACCGCCGAATAGAGATGATTTGAAATTCAGCGTGCCCAGCATGCGTTCTTCGATGGTCTGGCTGGCAACCAAGTTGATAACTTGTATGTTGCGTTGTTGTCCGATGCGGTAAATACGGGCTATGCGTTGTTCCAGGACGGCAGGATTCCACGGCAAATCCAGATTAATCAAAATAGAAGCCACCTGCAAGTTCAGTCCCGTACTGCCTGCATCCGTAGAGATGAACACACGGCTTTCAGGATTCTCGGTAAAACTCTCAGTCAAGCGTCCCCGTTGCTCGGAAGGCACGCCACCATGCAGGTATTCATACTTCACACCCAACTTTTCCAACTCGGCGGCCACCAGTCTTGTCATCCTTTCCCATTGGCTGAAAATCACTACCTTTTCATCGCCACCCTCGAACACATTGCGAAGAATATTCATGGTTTCCTCTATCTTTGTTTCGCACCGGGTCTTCTGGTCAAGGATGTAGGTACTGTCGCACACCATACGCATCTGGCTCATAAAAAGCAGCAGCCGCTTGCGGTCTGTCTCACTCAGGAACCGGTTGCGTGTCCACTTTTGGACCAATTGGGCCACGGACAACTGAAATTCATCGTGAATGCCACGCTGTTCCTCGGTCATGGGGACAAACAGAATCTTATCCATGCGCTGAGGCAACTGCAGGGCCACATCCCGCTTCCTGCGCCTTATCAGCACGGATTTCAGCTGCTCGCCTATCACATTCAGGTTCTTATATCCAATGACTTTTCCGGTATCCGATGTGACCACCGTGCGGTCCATAAACTGATAATAAGGCCCCAGACAAAATTGGTCCACAAACTGCATGATGGAATACAATTCCTCCAACTTGTTTTCCAAGGGTGTGCCGGACAACACCACCGCATATTCCGACTCGATGTGACGTGCCGATTGCGAAATCTGCGTCTTCCAATTCTTCAGCCGCTGCACTTCATCCATTATGAGTAAATCCGTGCGCAAAGAGCGTAGCAGTTTTATATCATTGCTCATGCTGTTGTATGAGACAATTTTATAAAAACAATCTGAGTTGTATAACTTTTTACGCACCAAGGGGTTTCCTTCCACCACCACTGCCGCAGAGTTCGTGAAACGTTCTATCTCCTTTTTCCATTGATACTTCAACGAAGTGGGACATACCACCAATACAGAAGAAATCAGCTTTTCCTTTTTCATCAGTTCGGCAGTTCCTATAGCCTGAATGGTTTTTCCAAGTCCCATCTCATCGGCTATAATCGATTTGCCGGCAGTAAAAGCAAAGCGGACGCCTTCTTTCTGGTAAGGATAAAGAGGGACTTTGAGCAATGTATCCAGACTCTTTTCAGACAAAGACTTCACCAGCTGCTGTCTGTAAAGATTATCCCGTTTCTCGACTATAAAGCTGAATGCATCGGGATACCATCGGAACGTATTATCCAACCGGGTGGCTTCACGTAAGAATTCCATGATATGGCCCATGGCCTCGGGGCGAATCGCTCCTGCGGGGGTAAAATAAGGAGCAGCCAATTGGCGGAATTCCTCCGCATGGTCTGTCCCGATACGGAGTCGGACCTGGCGTTCTCCTTTATAGGACAAATACATGGAAGTATAAGAAGGTATTTCCCGGCAAACGCGCTTATGATGTGCTTCTATCCATAACTTAACCGCCTCAATGTGCTTGCAAGTACCCAACTGACTGGTTTTGAAATCCATGCACGAGCAGTAATTCCATTCGCTTCCTTCTCCCCGATAAACCACAGTATATTCATTTCTGGATACATAATTCTTTACTGTGTAATATCCCGGATAGTCTTTCATACCCTGCTCGGTAATAGTAAATGTTTCTTTCGCTGCCACTTGCCGGCGTAAGGCTATTTGCCATTGTTCCAAAGTCATGTTGTCCGGCTTATAATAATAAGAGACTTTCTGAGTTTGCTTGTCGGTTTTAGCTTTACCACCTGTCTTGGTTTTGTTATTCATAATAGATAGAAGATTTATTCAATTAATGAATTTACAAAATTAATTAAATAGGATACTTCACAAATAAATACCCGATAATTATTTCATGCTATTACAAGAATATAAAAAATAACTTGATATTTTATAGGTGATACACTGTATGAATATAAATCCCCGCTTCTTTCAGCCATCAGAATAACAAATGTTACCAAATTATTTCTTCACCTTACAAAATGGAATACTAAAAGAGCAAGAAGCCTCTTGTTTACCTCCCTTGCATCTGGAAATGGGCCGGAGGTCCCATAGTCGGATTCCCCATCTTCATCCGGTTCTTGTCAATGACCACTTTGTGAAGAATCTCATAAATCAAACCACCTACATCTATCCCTAAATTAAACTTATTGAACTTATAACTAGGAACCAGTACCGGAACCGTTTCCCAGCCTCCACGCAAAGGATTGTAATAGCGCTGCACTCCCATCTCCACACTGAACCGCTCGCTCATATCCACCGTCATGCTGGCACCATAGCTGTGCGATTCCATACCATACGTCTGACCTCTATAATAAGAACCGAATACTTTAAAGGCGACACGGTCTGAAGCCCGATACATCACTGCGCCCGAAGTGCCGAAAGACTGTCCAACAGCAAAAGGCATATTCATTTTCATGGCATCGATACCCACCTGTACACTCCATCGGGGATTGAATTGGTACATATATCCCAATGAAGCCTTATTCATCAGTCCGATACCCGGCAAGGAGGTCTGCTCTCCCGAACCATAAAACACTCCATTTTCAAATCCTTTTATGATTCCTCCGGTGCTGTAATCTCCTCTGAACATCGGCGAAGGATTCGTATAATAAGGAAGAACAAGCGGCTTCTTTAAAGAAAGATGAAATAAAGAATCGGCATTGGAAGGTCGGGGCAGGGGAGAGCCCAAACTCTTTTCATCCGGTGCAACAAAGTCTTCGTGCAAAGAAGAAGCAGACAAAGAATTTCCTTCCTGCATTTCGGACACTGTCCGCACACTGTCACGAACCGTGTGTTTCACATCCTCTTGAGCAGTCATGTCCAATGAAATGCCCCAAAGCAGCAAATACATCCCTATACGGAGTATATGGTGAAATAAATCCGGTTTCCATTTCATAAGCCCTTCTGTTTTAAATATACCACAAATGCAAATTTAATAAAATCCATCGCTTGGCAATCATTTCGGACTGTTATTTTCTTAAAACAATCTATATAAATAAGCACATGCCAACGGTCTATCAAAAAAGATGGAAGTGTTTTTGAAAAAGATGAAAGTGTTTTTGAAAAACTCCAAGGTCTTTTTGATGAAGAATTCTCGTCCGTTCACTCCCATCACAAGAAAGCAAAATTAATTCGGTAGAAAGCTTATTGCATATCTCCTTTCACACATAACAACTGTTGAAACCGCCTGTTGATGGGAAATTTGTGTGAAAGCAACATTTACCAACTTCCTTTTTTAAGGCCTGCCCGAAAAAGTTTATTGAAAAACCCTTAACTCCTGCTTGGAAACAAGTATGCCTTTTCAAGGATACCCGGACTTTGCCCTTTATAATATGTTGACATCCGTTAAGACTTGCAAGTCGGGAGTGAAACGGCTGAAGGATGAGCTTCAATTATCTGGGAATGTGGCAAATAAGGTTTTAGAAGAAAGAAGAAAAAAAGTGCATCTCTTAGTAAGAGATA
>ULSA01048556.1_pt1 | contig 16913 bp, 10 predicted proteins | sample 1955951 | NCBI WGS metagenome assembly ULSA01 (sample SAMEA4835697, study PRJEB28245) | human gut metagenome | biome: gut microbiome; material: fecal sample | place: Denmark | collected 2008 | reverse complement strand
GGCTGCGTCTATCTCTTTCTGGTAGCCGTTCCGCAGCTTTTCGATTCCTGATTTATGTTGCTCCTGCAACCGTGCCTTTTCTACCTGAAGAGCCTTAATCTGTTTATTGAGTTCGGCAATCTTCTCATCCTTGTCCGATAGTTCCTTTTTCGCTTTGGCAAGGTCTCCCTTGCCGAACCACGAGAGGATGGTGTTCCTGCCCTCCTGCGCCTTCTCCACATCTGCCTGCAACTTGGCTATGTCCTCCTCATAACGGATGACCTGCTGCCTGTAATAATCCGAATTTGCCTGATGTTTGGCGGTGGAGCCGACAATCCCACGCTGTAACCCGAACGGTTTCATGGCCGCTGCGTAACTGTTCTGGTATTCATGAAGCTTGGTGCGCCGCATCACATCATCCGCTGACAAACGGGGACCGGATTTCGTCTCGTACTTCTTCTCGCCCTCCCGCTTCCTGCGGATACGCTCCCCGGTTACAATGGGAACGACAGTGGCGTGCAGGTGCGGCGTTTTCTCGTCCATGTGCAATACGCACGATACAAGGTTGTCTTCACCGAATGTATCCCTTAGCCATTTGAGGTTGGCATCAATCCAGTTGTCCAGCCTGCCGCCATTGGCAATCTTCATCATCTGTTCATGTGTCCCGGTCAGGATGATACGGATGGCTTTTGTCTGGTTCCTGCCGACCTTGCGGCGCAGCCCGGCCGTGTCGATACGGTGCTGTATCGCCTCGGTGCGGCAGGATACCCCTTCTGGGAATCTGACCAGTTCCCTGTTTAGATGCGTCCTGTCTGCATCAGCATTTGCCGGAACATATTTCTTTCCCTTGGCATCCTTCCTTTCTATATGGCATGACATTCCACTGTCATTACCGCTGCCACGCTGCAGGTGGCAGACCGCGTATTGTGCATTGCTCATATCTGTTCGTCTTATGGTTGTCATTTCTGTTGTAAAATCCCGTTTTATTGCCGGAGGCATATATTTGGAGCCTGAGGTATTCACTCGGGCTATGGGCTTTTTGACTGCCGGAAGCGGAGCGGAGGCGGTGAAAATGCCCTAATAGGCTACGGGATTTTACAACCCCTTTTCCATGGGACAGCGAGCTGTCCGCTGCTTTTACATCATTCCGCCCTCCCCGCATCCACCAGTTCAAGCCCGAAGGTTTCGATGAATGTCTGCAACACGGGGTTGCGTTCTATCATCCTCGCAAGAATCATCTGCGGCGTGTCCTCCATCAGCAGAAAGTCAGCGATGTCCAGTCCCTGACTGCGCTGCTCGTCGGTCGCCATCTTCTCCAGCAGGTCGGAGCAGGTGGCACGCCTGCAGACGGCCTCCAGCATAGGTAGTCGCTGCCTCCATTCGTCCGTCACCTTAAGGTCGGGGAAGAGAATCACCTCCCGACCGCGCAATACCTGCATGGCCTCGCTGTTGAAACACCCGTGCATCCCTCCGGTGGCAAGCCAGATAAAGTCGGGAATGAAATGTGCGGCTATAAGTGCCGTCTTCTCGCTCTCGACAATGGCTACAGGCTTGGAGGATATGGCGGCGGAAGTGTCCGACAGCAGGTGCTCACCGAACAGGCACTGCTTCATCCTGAAATCCGGCACCTTTCTCACCGAGTGTACCCAATTGACTTGGTTAAAAGGTCCCTTGATGCGGTGTCCGGTTGCCGCATCGTAGCCCATAATCTTGCCTGCCCGCACATTGCCCTTGACATCTATCTGCCAGAATACGGTCGCACCGTCCCACATCCTTGATGTGCCCACCCTGTAAAGGCGGAACAGCCTGTCAGTGTCCTCCTTGCCCGCCACTTTGCTGAAGTACCGGTACAAGGGGTTGATGTCGTACCTGCGCATGGACTGCTCCACCCAATCAGAGGGAAGAAAAGAAATCCGTGGTTTCTGTTCGGGCAATGCTCTTGCTGGCGGTCTTGCAGCTATCGGTGTGCCGCCAAACCTTTCCTGCCCATTCAATCTTTCTTTGACAGTCGGATTGTCCCGGAAGTATTCTTTCGGGGTGTAGTGGTAGCCGCAGCTGTTGATGTGGTCGCACTTGCCCACATTGTCGGGGAAGGAAATCTCTCCCGTCTCGTCGATATAACGGGTAAAGCAGGCTTTCCTGCCACACTCCGGACAGGCGGTCTTGCTGCCCGGACGGTATTTCAGTAGATGGAATCTGTATTCACTCATGATGCTCTCTTTTGTGGATTCCTGCAAATGAAAACCTCCATTTGCAGTTGCAGTTCTTGCAGTCTTGCAGTTTCGTGATGCCGGAAAAGGAAAATTCCTGCAAAACTGCAAAGACTGCAGGCTGCAACAGGGGTTCATTCGTTGCAGTCCGGGGTTGATAATTCATTGTCACTCTCATCAGATTTGCCAGATTTATCATATCTGACTTTCTCGTAGTGTCCGGCCTTGGCTTTCCGCAGCAACCTGCTCCGGCACAGCTCCTTGAGGTAGTTCATCACCGTGCGCTCGCTGACATCCTGCTGTTCCCTGCCTATGGCGATGGCCGTCCTCGTGTCGAAGATGTCAGGCAGCAGCGAGAGCAGCACCTTGGGCGGTTCCTCGCAGGAATCGTTTGCCACGAAGGAACGGATGCGGCGGTACGAGTCCTCGAAGTAGCCGTTCAGCCGGACAGCGGCTTTTACGGAAGCCAAATTCACGGACTGCAGATGGTCTTCTCCGGAAGCGTATCGCATGGCCTGCATTGTCAGGGCAAGCCTCGCCACATGCGCCGGGTGCTTCATCTCACGGCTCTCCACCTCAGCATCATCCTCTATTCGGTTGATGCGTTCCACTCTCCTGTTCCACCATGAGAAGAAATATTCCCTTGCCGCTCTGTCCATGGACAGCACATGGGGCCTCCTTTCTTCCTCGCCCGTGTCATAGTCAAGGGCGAGTACCTTGCCAAGTATCTGTTCCCATCGTGCCGCCGCCATGGAAGCCCTGTCCTCCCCGCCATCATCCCAATCGGTCCATTTTGGTACTTCACGGGACTTGGGAAGCACGAACAGGATGCGGTCAAGCAGGCCGTTCTCCTCGAAGCCTTTCGTGAGCAGTTCGTGTATGCGCCTAGTCTGCGTGGTCCCGACGATGTTGATGCACGGCTGTTCGATGTGGACAGGCATCGGGCTGCTGACCCTTGTCACGTCCAGAGCCCCGCCGCTCCATGCCGTGAGCAGCTGTTCTATGAGCTGCCCGTTGGTGTAGCGGTTGACGGAGTTGAACATGCCCATGATCTCGTCCACAAGGATGGCCACGCTCCGGGGATTGTTGTTGTGTGTCAGCAGGAGCGATTCGGGGGTGAAGTCGGACACGATGGTGCGGCGCAGTACCGGTTTCTTACCGCTTTTACCGGCGGCTTCCCACGCCTCCAGTTCCGCCTCATACGCCTTGAACATGGCATGATCGTGTTTCCGTATGGGGCGGTATGCCGCCTCCAGCGGCGGTGTCTTGCCCAGTCCCGGCCTGCCGACCAGGATGATGTACATCGCGCCGTTGCTCTGCCACTCTCCCTTGACGCGGATACGGTAAGTGCCGCCCAATGCGGCCGATACCGCCGACAGCATGGCCGTGGCGATGAACTCCGTCTTGTAGTTCTCGTACCGGGCCATGTCAAGGATGACAGACTGCACCGCCTGCGGAAAAGCGTCCAGCGGGAAGCCGGTGTCATTGACATGCTCCGCCTCCATGCGGATCCGGTTGCACAGCTCGAGCCGTGTGTCAGTCATCCCGTCCATTTCTCTTCTTGCAATAGGATGTCACACTCTCGGATTTGCCTCCCGTCTGTATGCGGCGTATGTCGGACTTGGCATACATGTTCTTGTTGCCCACCTTGACGGGGACGAGGTAGCCGCGCTTCGCCCACAGGTTGAGCGTGCCGTCGCATACGTTGAGAAGTTCGCGGACCTGTTTCGTGTTGAGCCATGTCTCTTCCGCCGCACGCTGCATCTCCGCATCCAGTTCTTTCTGCCGGGCTGCCATCGTGCGCTGCACGATGGACTCGGCAAACATCTTCAGGTCTTCGGGCGAAACCTCCAGCTTCACGTTCGCGCCTTGCTCGACCAGGCTTTCTATGGTAATCATAAATATCAGTTTTTGAATTTTGTGATGACCATCTGCATTGGTTCCCTGATGCCCCGCTTCCGATGGCTTATAAAAGAGAAGCACCGCCAACCCTCGGGAAAAGGATTGACGGTGCAAAAGTATATGCGAATTGAAACAGATTGATATAGAATGTATTGTCTTGAATTGTCATGACAATTCAAGTCTGCATGACCATGCAAAACGGCTCATTTTGCCTTATCCTGCGGCAGTTCCCGCTACATCTTTGGAGATGATTTCCTTGATTTCCTGAACCAGTGCCCGGTACAGTTCCCTGTTCTCGTCACTCTCGATAAGAGGTGCCATCCGGTCTTTGCCGTCCTTGATGACATGCCTTGCTGTCTTCAGCGAGCCGACCGCCTGCCGTATGGCGCTCTCGCTTTTCAGCGAGGGCAGGTCGGGGAACTGCAACACCATCCCCACGCTGTACTCCTTTGCGGCGTGCATCCCGGCCACCAACTGCAGGTATTTCAGCACATAGAACGGGAGTGCCTGATGAACCGCGCTCGTGTTTATGGAAACGAAACTGCGGATACATTGTATAACTGCCTCCTTATTTCCGCACTTGAGATAATCCGCAAGCGGCCGCTCCTGTATCTTTTTCTTTCCTGCCGTCCGCTGCGTCTGCGGTGCCGTGCCGTTGCCGGAGTCTGTCGTATCGGTTTGATTGTTTCCGGTATCATTTCCGCCCATACCGTCCTTCACGGACTGCAAAGCCCATTCACCGATGCTGCCTTTCTCTATGGCTCCTTTCATGGCGAAGTGCCTGTCCCAGTCCTCCTGCGTGCGGAAGCCGTTCTTTATGGACACCTCGATAATCCGGCGGACGACAATGGAGCAGCCCATCCTCTCGGCGTTCCCTGCCTTGGGATGTTCGGCCTGCCTGCTGACCATGTCCACCATAGCCTCGAAACTCTTGCCGTAGTACAGCCAACTTAGTACAAGTGGGGCGGACAGGGTGACATGCCTGGAGATGCCTCTAAAAAAGGATTTGACCTTGCCCCAGAAAGAGGCCGGAGGTATGGTTTCTTCTTCCCTTTGTTTCCTGTACAATTCCACGATTTGCCCCGGCACAGCGTTCTCCTTGAAATGAAGGCTTATGTTCTCGAATCCGTCCGTGCTGTCGTCACACCATGACATCTGCCATTCCTTTTTGATGCCGGGCAGTTGTCTGAATATGGCACGGCATACGGCAAGGTATTGCATCTCGTTCCCATCCGCCATCATTTTCGCGAAGCGGCGGTATTCCTCCCTGTGCGCGTCCTTCCATTGGAGGATGTCCGCCTTGAACTGTTCGTATGTCTGTTTCTGCCCGTTCATATTCATATTGTATTATTACAGGTTGATATAAAAGGATAAGTGGAAAAGAGAAACTGTCAGTCCAGAAGGCTTACCAGCTCCTTCTTCATCTCGTCGTCAATCTTGCGGTAGCGTGCGAAAGCCCGGCTTCCCTCCGAATGTCCCGACATGGAGGCTATCAGGTTCGGGTCTTTGACCTGCCTGTACAGGTTGCCGATGAAGGTCTTGCGTGCCGTATGGGTCGATGCGACCTCGTACAGGGGTCTCGCCACGTCCTCCCTCGTCTTAGGGTCGAGGACTATGACCTTGCGGTCGATACCTACATATTTGAGTATCTCCTTTATCTTCTTGTTGTAGCCGAAGTGCGAGAACCGTGGGAGCAGGGCGTTCTCCAGATCCTTGTAGCGTTCCAGTATCTCCCGTGCCTTCTGATTGAGCGGCACACGCACCGTATTGGCGTGCTCCATCTTCGTCTTCTGCGGTATGTACTCCACGAAGCCGTCCACGATGTTCGCCTTGGTCAGCCGGTTCAGGTCGCTCACGCGGCATCCTATCAGGCACTGGAACATGAAGATGTCCCGGTAGACGGGATAGGTCGGTCCCATGCCGCTCAGGTCGGCGTAGTACACCTTGTCCCGCTCTTCGAGCGTAAGGTAGAACGGGTCGCCGTACATCGGTCGGGCAATCTGGTACTGGTCGAAGGGGTTGTTCCTTGTCAGTCCGCGCTTGATGCACCACTTGACGACGGTGCGGATGCGGTAGAGCGAGCCCGACATGCTGTTCTCGGAACGCTTCTGCCCGACATCGCGGTGTTTCTCGTTCCGGTAGAATACGGGGTACATTTCCGCATATTTGTATTCCTCCTGCATCCAGAACTTGAAATCCCTGATGTCGTCTGCCGTCATGGTGTCGATGCACAGGCGGAAGCCTCTCTGGTGCAGCACCTCGTGGCGGAAACGCTCGTAGCGCAGCACTTTGTTGAGATTGTCGAGATGGTGTTTCCGGCTTTCATCCGCAAGCGGTGTTTCCTCGACGTATTTCCGTATCTGGAACGAGAGCAGGTACTCGTCGGCCTTGTTGCCGCCCCTGGCGTTGATGCCGGGATGGTGGTATTCCTCTATCAGCCCCTTGAGCCAGCTGCCGTCCACTCCCCGGTGGTATTCTTTCGTAATGAGGTGGGTGATCTGCTGCACGTCCTTGTCGAAGCCCATCTTCTTCTCCTCCGACACCAGGGCCACGCGGGGCTTGTAGCCCTGCCGTTCCGGGCTCCAGTGGTTGGGGTTGATGGACAGTTCGCTCGCGGCCTTGATGTCCACGCCGCCGATGTCCCGGACACGGAAATAGACCCGAGCCTGGTCGGTGATGTTGTTCTTGGCGGCGGTCTTCCGGATGAATGCGGTCACTTTCATATGTATGTCCTCCTTTCTGTCTAATCTATCATGTCCACAAGCCTGCGCTTCATGTCATCGTCTATCGTGCGGTAGCGGTTGAACGCCCTGCTGCCCTCCACGTGTCCCGACATGGAGGCTATCAGGTTTGGGTCGGGCACCTGCCGGTATAGGTTACCCACGAAGGTCTTGCGTGCCGTATGGCTGGTGGCCACCTCGTACAGGGGCTTCTGCACGGTGTTGTAGCCGTGCGTGTCGAGGATGGTCACCGTCCTGTCTATGCCGCAGCGCTTCAGCAGCTCCCGTATGCCGAGGTTGTAGGTGTGTATCTGCTTGAACGGGAACAGTCTGTCGGCATTGGCATCGTAGCGTTCCAGTATCTTCAAAGCCTTCTTGTGCAGCGGCACCCTGACGGTCTTCGCCTGACATTTCTTCGTCTTCTGCGGCATGTATTCCAGAAAGCCGTCCTTGATGTTGTCCCGCGTGAGCCTGTAAAGGTCACCCACGCGGCAGCCGACATAGCAGTGGAACACGAAGATGTCCCGTATGACGGCCAGCTTCGGGCAGTCGTTCAGGTCCGCGTCATACAGGATGTTCCTCTCTTCCGAAGTGAGGAAGAAAGGGTCGCCGTAGGTGGGCTCCTTGCAGCCGTAGAGGGTATAGACTTCATTGTCGGAATACTTCATCTTCTTGCACCAGTGCAGGAAGGTGCAGAAAAGGTTCATGGTGTTGATGACGGTCGTGCCGGAAAGCGGCCTCGGCCTGTGGTTGATGAGCGTGCGGGGTGCATAGAAGTCTGGATACTCCTGCCGCAGCCTGTACTCGTTCACGACATAATCCCTGAAATCGTTCATCTGTTCCAGCGTGACGGTCTCCACGAAGAGGGTGAAGTCCGTCTCGCCCAGTATCTCCCGCCGGTAGTCATGGTAGCGCGACATCCTGCGCTCAAAGCGTATGATGTGTTCCTTGGTTCTTTCCGCCCCGTCGAACTTTTCCAGATACTCGTGGACGCGGGCGAGCAGGTTCGGGTGGTTCCGCTCGAAGGCACGGGCCGGGTACAGCACATCCTCGATGACCTGCCTCATCCACCTGCTGTCGGCCTTGGCCGTGAATGTGTTCTCCGCCCGCTCGATGATGGCGGCGATCTGTCCGGGCAGGCGTTTCTGCTCGGCGGCAGGGATAGCCGTCGTGCGTCTGTAACTGAGGGTGTCGGAATCCCAATACCTGTCCTGCACCTCAAGGGAAGAGGCCACCTTTATGTCCACGCTCTTCTCCCTGACCCGGAAACAGATGTTCGAGGTCTCGGGGGAGCATTTTTTCAGATAGACGGAAACTTTCATCGGCGTTGCTTTTTTCGGTTATGCGGCAAAGGTAAATAAATTCCCGTAAATGTTCCCATATATCCCGAAGAAACTTGCAACAGATTAAGACAAATTAAAAAGTCATTCCCGAATCTGATACCACATAAAATACAGTATATCAATGATTATATTTGCACTTGTTTAGCTCTTTTTTTCATTTTGGTCTTTATTAGACTTCCCGAATATCATATATTGCAGTTCCACACTTTCTTGTTTTATAACCAACCTTTCTTTGCTGCCGGGAAAGATGACATTCTCAGAATGAGTAACGACATTTATTATAGGCCAACATGGACCTGTGGAAGATGCAATGCAGAGAAGCAAGCGACAATATACTACAATCTGATTACCGGCATAAGTTACTACTTCGAAGACTTCTCCGCCATGGTAATAGGAGAATTACTGAGAGTACCACGCAATGGAGAAATAAGAATGCAGGACGTATCCGCCTCCTTAAATATCTCAATGGAGAGTCTATCCCCATTTTTCACCCAATTGGATCAATTAGGTCTAGTATCCTCAACTCCTGTTACTGAAAATATTGTCGATGAATATCGAACTCGCGTCAGCGAATATAACAGACTCCAACAACTATCCACACCACGATCCACCCAAGAGAAGCTCCCATATGAAACTTCAAATGCGGAGATGCTCTATACCGATAAAGTCGGCGGAATTACAAGCGTTATGTTTGAATTGACCTATAATTGCAGCGAAAAGTGCATACACTGCTACAATATTGGTGCGACGAGAAACGATAATGAGAAAAGCACACGCGGAAATCGTTCAGAACTCACATTGGATGATTATAAGAGAATCATTGATGAACTCTATGAACAGGGCCTTATCAAAGTATGTTTGACCGGAGGCGACCCATTCTCTAAACCTATCGTGTGGGACATAATAGAATATCTGTACAATAAGGGGATTGCCTTTGACGTCTATACAAATGGACAGGGACTTATCAACAAAACAAAAAAACTGGCAAACTATTATCCTCGTCTAGTAGGCATCTCAATATACAGCGGCATTCCTGAAGTCCACGATTACATAACTCGAATAAAAGGCTCATGGGACAAGTCAATGAATGTTGCACGTGAATTATCTGCGCTTGCTGTACCTATGAACCTGAAATGTTGCGTTATGCGTCCTAATGTGAAAACATACTATATGGTTGCAGATATTGCCCAAGAACTGGGTGCCGTGCCGCAATTTGAAGTCAGCCTAACGGACTCCATAGAAGGAGATAAGTGTGTCAGTAGATTTCTACGGCTTACAGATGACGAACTTGAGATTGTGCTCCGGGATGACAATATTCCTCTATATGTAGGAAAAGAGGCTCCGAATTATGGCGGTCAGACAAAACTAATGACCCAGAATCCCTGCGGAGCAGGTTATAACTCATTCTGTATAACACCTGAAGGCAACTTGATTCCATGCTGTGCATTCCACACTGTTTTTGGATATTTAAAGGCTCAGGATGTTGCTGATATTAATCATAATTGCAAAGAACTCTCATATTGGCGCAACCTGACATTAAACGAATATGAAGAATGCGGAAGACACGACTACTGCGCCTACTGCAATCTCTGCCCCGGCAACAATTTCGTTGAGCACGGGACTCCATTGAAAGCATCCGAGAACAATTGCTATATGGCGAAAATCAGGTTTAAGTTAGCTCACAAGATGATGAATGAAGGATATGATCCTTTAAACGGCAAGACTCTGAGAGAACGACTGTCTGAACTTCCTGATTATACACCTGTCAGAATACACAAAGAAATGTCACATAACTTCAGCGACATAAAGCTGAAGATAAATGGATAAGCGCGGTCTCCACGGAAGTATCGCTATAACCATTAAACATTTTCAATTATGAAAGTAGTTTTGAATATCGCAGCTGCATCTAAGGTGATTAACATGAGCAATTGCCCAAAGGGTGCTGAAACGGTGTGTGGAATCATGTGGCGTAGCATGTAATCGGACGCAAAGTGCTGGCGGATTGCATAATTTTATATGTAATCCGCCATTTTTCCATTCAAATACAATCGTCGGTAAAAGCATATGAAAGATTTAATAGATAAATTCAATGAACTGAAAAACGAGTATCACAACTCAAATACAACAAACGAGCGCAAAACGGAATTATTTCAAGAAATGAAGGAATGTCTTATCCGGATAAACGGCAACAATGATCAATATGAATTCAAACGGAATCATTCCTCTGGCATGATTAAGCAAATACGTCAGTGTACAACTCCGTCAGAACCATATGATATTATGGGCGATATCAGCATAAGTCTCAGTTCAAACAAGTTAACTGAAATTGCAGAACAAGAACGTGAGCGCCAAACTAATCTGAACAAGTACGGAAAAGACAATCCGTACCCTCATATTCATTAGCTAAAGGCTCTCATTATTTTGACAGATTGATTTAGTCTAAGAATGATTAATAAACTGTTTACAACTGGCCGATATTCCGCAAAACGCGTTGGTTATAGCGTTGTTTGTAATAACGATATAGATATTAAACCATATCCACTACTGAAAAGCAATACAGGGAACGCACCTCTCTACAATATTTGTCCTGCAACACATTGCCGTAGTTTTATCGTTGCGAAAACAGATGACAGATTTATCGTAAGCAAAGGGAACGGATTAAGCTATACAGAGTGGACATTTCTAAATACAGGTGAGTTCGGTGATGACACATTAGGCCTTCTTCTGAAGAAGGATGCTCTTAGAGATTTTCATATAGGAAATGAGATTGCATCTCTAGGAATTCGAACCAATAGAATGGAGTATGTCCTTGAACTTAACACAAGAGTCACTCTTCCAAATGGAAATACACTCAAACCGGTTCTACTGCAATATGATGTTGCCTGTCCTTATAGAATCGCTGATGCACGATTCATGACAGAAGAAATGATAAAGTCTGAGGTTGATAAGTGGGAGACTGCAAACATAAAACATCACGACAAGAAGCACATGGTTGCAGCAGAAATCCTTGTAAACAATCTCAGAATATTACATAACCACGGAATACTGCACAATGCCATACATTCTGGGAACTACACCTGGGCTTTAGAGTTGCTTGATTTCGAATTATCTCACACACCATCCTACCCTTATGAACAGGATGATTATAAACGCCACGTTCCCAGTTTAATGCCAAGGGAAATCCTACAGACTTACAATGTGATTGTAGAAATAGCAGCAATTCTTAAAGAAGACATCAATTATAAGGACCTTGATGCTCTATTTGCGAAGAACAACTATAGTTTAGCTAAATTCAAAGTCGAAGAATTCATCTAATGTATTATTTTTCAGCATTATACTCCTATAAAACTTTGTATCTTTGCTTTATGAGAGATTTTGACGTTCTTTCATTGTTGTCTTAATTCTTATGAGGAACAAGGCAGGTATCTATCCCTTAAATGGGTACCTGCCTTTTCCTTTTAAGAAGAACTAGAACGGACACTCTACTCTATCCCCTCTTTTTTCATTGTATTTTCAATGACAAAGGACATACTCTTATACTATTCAGCAAATATGGCTTACGGTCAGTTAAATAGAATTGCATCACTACATCTGAGATAATCTTGATAGACTGTCATATAGCCAAGCAAAATTAAGTTAGCACATTTCCAAAATAACACATTATAAGCATTGCGAAATCAAAATAATTCGTATCTTTGTGATATTATTTTTGTTAAAACAACATTGTTGACCAAGCAAGGCAGGTATCTATTCCTTAGATGGGTACCTGCCTTTGTCGTCTTAGAGGAAAGGGTTTCAGACTTGTTTGAGCGAAAGTACACTCTACTCTATCCCCTCTTTGATATTGCATTTTCAATGACAAAGGATATTGGAAATCCTCCGTCACTTCACGCCATGCCTCATCGGCGCATACCATTAAAAAACGGGGCAAGAGGAAAAACCCTGTGCTCCGCGATTCCGTACTTTTGTTATCGGGACGATGCCACATTAATTCTTGCAACAGTTTGATTCGCAAGGAATTACAAAATCGCGTGTGGATTAGTGGCAAAAAAATCAACGGAAATCCACGCTTAAAATAAACGGTACTTGATTATCAATGTGTTACAGAGGGGGCCGTGGCATCGTCCCGCCTGTCGGAGTCCCGCCTGCCGGAGTTCGTCCCGACCAGATGATCGTAAAATTCAGCTGGTGGCCACGAGATATGGCCACGCAGATGTTTTTGCGTCATACTGATGTAGCAGAACCACCATGTGAAGGGCCCCTCTGCCACGTCAAATGAATCCAGGGCATTGTCAATGCCAATACAGACGTGGCCAACCACGGAAATCTATGACATGTCGGGAAATTAGGCCGATTTTCACACCGCTCTCTGCTCGGCTACGAACCCCCTAAAGAGTTCAAGGATGACCCGTCATTTGTATCTTTGTGATATTATTTTGTTAAAACAACATTGTTGACCAAGCAAGGCAGGTATCTATCCCTTAGATGGGTACCTGCCTTTGTCGTATAGAGGGGCGGTGCTTGAGCAAAAGAGAGATAAAGCATCCAATTCTTTGACGAATGCGGTTCAAAAATAGACCGTTTCGGAGCACCCAAAAAAAGCCTCTCCGAAACCCGGGGAGGCCTTTTGTCTGGAGAAAATGCCCTCCTATACTATCACAAGAAAGTGCTTATTCTACATCTTCGTATTTTACGGTCGCCTCTTCGTAGTCTGATACTACGAAAGTTCCTATCGTCCTTCCGCTCTCACGCACCGAAATTTCCTGACCAAGACGACACAGAAGCTTTCTGCCTTCTGAAACTTCGAAGCCTATGCAGTAATTGGTCTCGTTCGGATACAGCATATCAGCACCACGCAAATCTGAAATAGTCACACTGACATCATAATTATTGCAGAAGAACTGCGGCTTGTAGCCCGCAACCACAGGGGTTTTCCTGTCAGTTATGGTAAACGTACCATAAACCTTCTTGGCAGCAACAAGCCTCTCCGTATCAGGAGAAAAGATTGCAGCACCCCTGCCAATGGCACTTTTGTCCAGTTTTGGAGACTCCACGTACATAAATCCCACATTGTCACCAGCCTCTGCATAATCAACAATTTTACGGAACATCTCAATCTGGGATATGGTCAGATTATAATTCTTATAGGTGTCCTCCACCTGAAGAAGCCTGACCTTGTCATTGGTCCTGACAACTCCTGAACTGATCTTGGTTGTCGTCACAACGCCACGACCGGAAATGTTAAATATATCCTCGACAAACGTCGTGAACGTATTCTCCACTGTAACATTGAAGACAGCCTTGAGCTCCAGACCCTCACCGTGACATGTTCCGGTAAGTTTTGCAGTTCCGGCCGAATGACCGATGATGTTCAAATCAGCATCCACAGTCGCGACATCCGGATTCTCGGACTCGAAAGCCAGGTCTTCCCAAATCTTCTCATATTCGGACCATATATAAGGCTTGAGGCTGAGTTTCTCTCCCACACCGATTGTAGCACTGGTTCTGGAAAGTTTAAGATTCACAGAAGGATCAGGCTCAGGCTCAGGTTCAGGAGACGGGCCCGGGTCAGGAATACTGGTATTGCCCACAGTCACCGCGCAAACCTTAGTAAAATCTCCATCCTGGGTATATACGGAAATTCTAGCCTTTCCGACCTTCACAGCCTTTACCAGACCCTTGTCATCCACGGTCGCAACACTCTCGTCGTCACTGTCCCAAGTAACTCTCTTATCCGTCGCATCCTCAGGCAGGACACTGGCAAGAAGCTGGAAATCATCCCCTACCTTAAGGTACATCGAAGTCTTATTCAAGCTGACACCGGTCACAGGTATCTTGGTCGTCTCCTTATCCTTCTTGCAGGAACTGATGGCGAGCACCACTCCCAGCGCAATCGCCAATCCGGTCAATAATCTCATTTTCATTGTATGTAGTTTTAAGTGGTTATCGGTAGCGTGCAATATTATGATAATGAGACCAACAATACAAACGGATGGCATACGTAATTATACGTAGGTACGTGAAAAATACGTAACAATTTTCTACATTTGCAGAAACACCACAACCAAATGAAGGAATACCGGGCCATCGACAACAACACCTACTTCGACGCCGTCACCACGATGCTGAAGGAAGGACAGGACGTAACCATCAATGTCAGAGGCGCCAGCATGCTCCCGTTTCTCGCCGAAAGCCGCGGCGACCAAGTCATTCTCGAAGGAGCCGAAGCCGGCACGCCTGACGGCTGCGAAAGGGTAAAGGTCAATGTCAATGATATTGTCCTGTTCCGCCTCGGGGACCGATATTTCCTCCACCGGATCCTCAAAATCAATGACAATGACATCGCGGAAATCCAAGGAGACGGTATCCTCAATGCCAAAGAACGTTGTCATAGAGACCTGATTCTGGCCCGCGTCACCACAATAATCCGCAGCGGCAAAGACGCCATATACACAAAATCATCCACATACCGACGAAACGTCAGGATATGGATGATTCTCAAACCATTCCGCAGGCCAATGCTATGGCTCTGGAAACGTCTATTCCTCTGATTCCAACACAAATACAGCGCTGTCATACACCTTTTTCAGAGGCGGATTCACGCCTTTGTTCATCAGCATTGACCCAGACAGGACCTTTCCAGAAAACCAGCTCGAAGACTTGTCGACATTGACCTCAGCAATACGATAGTTATTGTCGGCAGAAAGCCCGTCCAGACGGAACTGCGGAGCCGAATTGCGAGTGTCATAACTGATGCAATATGCGAAGAATACAGCGCGCTTCTTGTCAGGAGTCACGTAAAGTACCCCATAAGCACCCGACTTGTCATAAGGAGAACCTATTCTGTACAAATCTCCGGTCATGATGATGTCACGATATTCCTTATAGCTGGCAATCGCCCTCTTGGCGAACTCTTTCTCGCTGTCTGTCATTGACTTAGGCTGAAGTTCCATACCTAGTCTTCCGGCACATGCGATATCGAAACGGAACTTTATCGGAGTTATGTTGCCGGTCTGGTGATTAGGAACCGCCGAGACGTGGGAACCCATCTGGTTTGCAGGATAAAACAGGCTTGTACCGTACTGGATGCCGGTTCTTGTCAATGCCTCAGTATCGTCACTTGTCCAGAATTCATCGAAATATTTCAGCTCACCATACTCTACCCTTCCGCCGCCTGAAGCACAGGCCTGAATCATCACATCCGGATACTTTGCACGCACACGCTCCATCACATTGTACAATCCCTGTGCATACATTACCCAGAACATCGTCTGTTCATCAGACGGAAGCCAAGACGAGCCCACATTCTCCACATGACGGTTGGCATCCCACTTTATATAGTCAATCTTGTCCGAGAGTTTCATCACATCGTCGAAAACGCCATAGACAAAGTCCTGGACCTTAGGATTTGTCATGTCCAGAAGGTACTGGTTGCGCATCGCAGTAGCAGCGTGGACATTGTCCTTGACAATCCAGTCCGGATGCTTCTCATAAAGCTCGCTTTTAGGATTGACCATCTCCGGCTCAATCCAGATGCCGAACTTGAGGCCTTTCTCGTGCGCATGGGATGCGATAAAGTCAATGCCTTCAGGCAGTTTGGCAACATTGACCTGCCAATCGCCCAGGCCGGCCTTGTCATTGTTGCGTGGATATTTGTTGGCAAACCAGCCATCATCCAGGACAAACATCTCAAGCCCCATGTCAGCCGCATCATCGATCATGTCAGTCAATGTCTTGGCATTGAAATCGAAATACGCGCCTTCCCAGCTGTTCAAAAGAGTCGGCACCATTCCATACCCGCTGTGCATCCAATAATCGCGGGCCCACCTGTGGAGATTTCTGCTGGCCTGGCCCGCTCCCCTGTCACTGAAAGTCCAGATCATCTCAGGAGTAGAGAAAGACTCGCCCTTGGCCAATGTATATGCTGATGCGTATGGATTGATTCCGGCAAGGATATTAAGGATGTTGAACTCGGTAAGTTCAAAGTTCAGTCTGAAGTTTCCGCTCCAGGCCAATGCTCCGGCTACCACATCTCCTGTGGTCTCGCTGAACGTGTCAGTATCAAGGCTTATCATGAACGCAGGATTTTCCGTATGTGTGGTACGGGTTCCCTTCTTGCTCTCTATGGTCTTTATCCCATGTGTCAGCAAGGTATTGTCAACACGTGCCTCATGAGCCCAGGAACCATACAGATGTGTAAGAAGATATTTGTCTGCCCTTATCGGCAATGCTGACGAATAGTAGTTGCGCAATGTCACGGCACCTTTTTCATTGTTTCTGATTACAGAATGAGCCGTAATCACATTCTGTTTCTTATACGCAGTATAGATCAGATCGACTTCCACGCCTTCAGCCTTGTCTGCCAGATGTATGGTCGTCTCTGTTATATTGTTGTCTGTCAAGGTCCTGGTATCATGAGAAAGATATCTGAGTTCGGTGTTCAGATCCCCGTTCTTATGGGTGATTGCCAATGCAGGTTCGTTGAAGCCCCTCCAGCCCTGTGTAGGATAGGTATCGTAAGGAGCACCATGATTGCCATGGATTCCGCTCTTGAAATCAGAAAAAGCAGACGCATCTTCTATTGCACCGCCGAAATGCAGTGTATTCAGGCGCCCGTCCTGCTCCACCCGGATAATCATGGAAACATTGTCGGTCCTGATATTGATTACAGGACCCTTTGCCTTGGCTGTACATGCCAGAAGTGCCAGCACGGCAATTGTCAAGATTTTCTTCATCGCTGTCATTAGTTCGCAATATGG
>ULSA01039877.1_pt1 | contig 17740 bp, 9 predicted proteins | sample 1955951 | NCBI WGS metagenome assembly ULSA01 (sample SAMEA4835697, study PRJEB28245) | human gut metagenome | biome: gut microbiome; material: fecal sample | place: Denmark | collected 2008 | reverse complement strand
GGCTATTAATTGATAGAGATCGGCCGAGCCGTCCGGTGAACGCATTTCCACTGTTTGCTTTTGAGTGGTATCATAATTGCTTTGGCTTTCCAAAGGATTTGCAGTCATGCACATATCTGTTTTTGCTGCCCATCCCAAAGGTACCCGGACTAGAACCGAACGGTTACGGTCACCCCAGCAAATATTTGTAGGAGCTTCCTGATGCGGAACTAATCTGAAATAAGAAGTCGGGTTTGTATTGCCAAAAGCTGTAATCGAGGGGGCGGCAACCATCATTCCGGCAATGGCCTTGCGAGCTATATCCGATAATACACCATTGTGTAGCATCTGATTTTGTCCGTCTTTCATAATACGCATATGGATATGCAGTCCCGAACCGGCTTTGCCGGTAGTGATTTTCGGTGCAAAAGTAATATCATAACCATTCTTATAAGCCAGATTACGGATAATCCATTTGGCAATCATCAGTTGGTCGGCGGCATCTTCAGCCCGTACAGGCAGAAATTCAATTTCATTTTGTTCGTATATCATGCCGTTCAGGGTGAAATTACCAACTTCGGAATGACCGTATTTGATTTGTCCGCCGGCTTGTGCAATATAAGCCATGCATTGTGTGCGGAAATCATTGAATTTGGCATAGGGAGCTGATTCATGGTATCCTTTTTGGTCGGTTGCCGGAAACATTCCACTATCGGGGGCAATTACATAATATTCCAGTTCCCCCATTGCTTGAAATTCCATACCGGTGACATCGGTAAAAGCTTTGCATGCCTTCTGCAATGTATGTTCAGGAGAACTTTCCAATGGTTCGCCATCCTTATTAAAGAAAGAGCAAAGCATGGACAGAGTTGGTATTTCGGCAAATGGATCAAGGAAAGCTGTACGGAAACGTGGAATTACATAGAGGTCACTGCTTCCGGCTTCGATAAAAGGGAACAGGCTGGAACCGTCTACTCGTTCGCCACATGTGAGAATGGCGTCCAGATATCCAAGATTGTTGATTACAAAATTAAGTGTTTTCAGGCGTCCGTCTCCTGCAGGATACATAAAGTTAACCATACGGATACCGTTTTCTTGGATATAGCGTATAATATCAGCCTTAGTGAATTCAGCACAAGGCTTACCGATAAAAGCTACCAATTGGTTGGGATTCATTTCTAGTTCTTTATTCATAGCATGTTGTTTGTTTTTTTGTTTGTTATAGGGTTAACGCTCCAAAGGTAATGAAAAGTTTTTAAATCCCTATCAATATATGTAGGCTGAGTTCTGTTTGTCGAGCCAATTTATATGATGACCGGAGGTTGAAGTCCAATTCAGATAGTCGGGATATGCCTCACTTACTCCTTTCCCTTCTATCGGATATCGCCATAAATTAGTAAGGCTGTTGTTGGAAGAAGGGATGTCAAGTGCCCATGGGTAATCATTATCCATGCGGTAGTAATATCCTTTTTCGGGTATCGAGCGGTCATCGTTTTCCTCTCTTCCGAATAAAGACATATCCATTTTGCTCGTTGGAGCTTTGTCGGTCAAGTGTATTTCGTGATTCCTGTTGCCAACATATATGAAGGGATTGAAATCTTTAAAAGAATTGAGCCCTATATTGCTTTTCAAAGTAATATAGATATTCTGTTCCGTTCCTGCTATTTCTTCATTTCCCTTTTGTGTATTGATAAAACCACCGTGTCCTCCGAATGCATCTCTTCGGGTATTTTCATAAATGATAATTGTTGCTTTCGTTTCGTCTTCTTCCATGCTGCCTCCCGTAATGCTTTCTATATTATTGGTTTCGATAGGCAATTGAATGCCAAAACCGCTATTATATGATGCTCCTAAAGCTCTTGGCATAAATGTCAGGCGAATGGCTTTTACATCTTTATCATTGTTTCCTTTGATTAAGTAATAAGAATAGCCGGTAACAAAATCATTGAAGTCATAGTCTCCCTTTTGCGGCCAATTGTCTTCAAATGCTAATGTGCCGCTAATAGAAGACACATATTCTTCAGGGGCAACCGGTATTTCGTCTTTTGGTTTCACGATAGGATCGGAGGTTACTTTGAACAAAATGTCATTGTAGTCTTTATCATTATTTTCATTTTTATCATTATGCTGGCGATTCTCCATTCCTACAATGTTCATTTGTGCTTCTTCACACCAGCGGGTAATGCCATTTGTGTAGTTCCCGGGAAAGTTGCCAATTTTACTATTGAGGATAGAGGTGGAAAAACGATAATTTCCTATCATTTTATAGTTACTGTAATTCCCGATAATTCCATTGCTAATCATGCCCCAGCCTATTTTCACTCCTTCGGGGAAGGTGTCGACATATTGATTGTTCTTTTCATCCCAATATAATAACTGAATTCTTGAACCGATAGTTGCCGATGCAGAGTTTGTTAGTCTTTTTATATTAGTATTCGGATAGAGGATCGTTTTATGTATTGTTTGGGCATCATCGGCCGTCAGAGTGCCTGTATATGTGTAGTAGCACAGAGCGTTCGCCACATTATTATTGTTTATACTGAATCCTCCGTCACCGATTAGTGTCACCCATACGTGTGCACCCTGAAAAGTACCTTCTGCATTGGCCGGAGGAATTATCTCTATATCCGTACAATAATTCTCTCCAAAATATTTTTCATCTTCTACCGTAACCCTTTCCGGAAAATAATTGGACGCCAGCATTATTTCTTTTGAAGTTAAAGTGTTTCCGGCTTCGATTACTTCCTTATCGTTTGATTTGCCATCATTGATAATACCTCCACTGGCTCCATTGGTGAGTTGAAAGTTATAAAAAGAATATAGATTGGTAGATGCCTCTACCACTTTAGCGTTTCTTCTTCCGGTAAAAACGACTTCTCCTCCTGCTCTTGCCTTGGCGGATTTGGCATTGATGCCGGTAGTAGTGAAGGTGATATTCATATTGTTCTGAATCTCACAGGTCTGAAGCATTTCAAAACTTGAGATGGGAGTATAAACATAAAGAGTGGTTGCTGTATTGGGTACAGAGAGCGTTGCTTTTATAGTACCGCTTTCTGTTGTTCTGCCCGAATAAAGAGGAAAGATATCCGTCCGGCGGTCTCCTTCTTCTGTATAAGGATTTTCTAAATAGACATAGAATGGAACGTCAGATATTGCCGAACCATTATTGGAACGAGTTGTTATTTCCAATTTCTTTTCAGATGTCATTCCGAAATCAAATGATAAATCTAATTCTTCTTCTTTTTCTCCGTCTGGAGGATTTAAATTGTTCTTGTCTAAACAAGAAGACAATGATATGCATGTGCACACCATACAAAAGATGACCCTGTTCTTCATATATTTATTATTATAGATGTTGGCAAATTTAAGTAAAAATCTAAATAAAAGCTATTTCTCATCTGTTTTTTGTCTTTTTGTTTATAACTTTGCTTCCAATTTTAAGGTATAAAAAGAAATGTTATGGAACCGATGCACAAAATCAACAAAGTAGAGGTCCGAAATTTACAAATCGAAGATTATGCCCAGTTATCACAGTCATTCACACGAGTTTATGCGGATAAAGATGTTTTCTGGACACATGAGCAAATTAAAACGCTAATCGGGATTTTTCCCGAAGGGCAAGTAGTAACAGTAGTAGACGATAAAATAGTGGGTTGTGCCCTCTCCATCATTGTCGATTATGATATGGTGAAAGGCGATCACACTTATGCTAAAGTCACGGGGAATGAAACATTCTGCACCCATAAGCCCGATGGCAATATCCTCTATGGCATAGAAGTGTTTATCCATCCGGAGTATCGGGGGCTGCGTTTGGCGCGACGTATGTATGAATACCGTAAGGAGTTGTGCGAGAAGCTGAATCTTAAAGCAATTATGTTTGGAGGGCGTATCCCTAATTATTATAAGTATGCCGACGATATGCGTCCAAAAGAATATATTGAAAAGGTGCGTTCTCGGGAAATTTATGATCCGGTACTTACTTTCCAGTTATCCAATGATTTCCATGTTCGGCGTGTGATGAAGAATTATCTTCCCAATGATGAGGAATCAAAGCATTGCGCCACCCTGCTGCAATGGGATAACATTTATTATCAAGAACCTACAGAGGATTATGTAGACAGGAAAACTACCGTCAGGGTAGGTTTGGTGCAATGGCAGATGCGACCTTACAAGACGTTGGATGATGTCTTTGAACAGGTAGAGTTTTTTGTCGATGCGGTATCTGATTACAAGAGTGATTTCGTCCTCTTTCCCGAATATTTCAATGCACCGTTGATGGCAAAATTCAACCATCTGGGCGAGGCGCAGAGTATCCGCGGACTGGCGCAATATACGGAAGAAGTTCGCGACCGCTTCATTAATCTGGCTATCAGTTATAATATTAATATCATCACGGGCAGTATGCCTTATGTCAAGGAGGACGGAGGACTGTATAATGTTGGTTTCCTTGTGAGGCGTGACGGAACCTATGAAATGTATGAGAAGGTGCATGTCACTCCAGATGAGATAAAAAGCTGGGGATTGACAGGAGGCAAGATGGTTAAGACATTTGATACGGACTGTGCCAAAATTGGTATTTTGATTTGTTATGACGTAGAGTTCCCCGAACTGTCACGTATTATGGCAGATCAGGGTATGCAGATTCTATTTGTGCCTTTCCTTACGGATACACAAAATGGTTACTCACGCGTTCGTGTCTGTGCGCAGGCGCGTGCCATTGAGAATGAATGCTTTGTCGCTATTGCAGGTAGCGTGGGCAATTTGCCGCGTGTGCATAATATGGACATTCAGTATGCACAATCGGGGGTATTTACTCCGTGTGATTTTGCTTTTCCGACGGATGGTAAACGGGCGGAAGCTACTCCGAACACAGAAATGATTCTTGTATCGGATGTAGATTTAGACTTGTTGAACGAATTGCATACTTATGGCAGTGTGCGCAATTTGCGTGATCGTCGTCATGACCTATATGAGTTAAAAGTGAAGAAATGAAATAGATACATCTTCTCTGATTAAGGTCAAAAGTATCAAAGTGGAAGAATTGGATACTTTTGACCTTTTTTTCTTTCGGGCGGTTATCGGCAGGCAAGTTCGAATCTCTCCCTGCTGTATTCATTAGTGTGTTTCATATAGTGGTCCGCTAACTCTCCTTTATATCTTGATAAAGTATAGGCAAAGGTCAGAGAATAAATCCGTATATCCTCGGAAGCAAACATAAAGATAAAACAAAAAGGCATGATTATCTGTTTAATAGTATTCCACTCTTTGATTTAATCGAAAATAGAGTTGAAAAGTAACCAATTTATATTACCTTTGCCGCCTAAAATAAAAAAAATGAAATCGGATATTGAAATAGCACGCAGCATTGAGCTGACAAAGATTAAACAGATAGCCCGCGAAACCGGAATTCCTGTTGAACACATTAGTAATTATGGCCGATATATAGCCAAAGTAGACGAAAACCAGATTGATGAAGAAAAGGTACAAAAGAATAACCTGATTCTAGTTACTGCCATCACTCCGACCAAAGCCGGTATCGGAAAAACAACCGTCTCCATCGGGTTGGCGTTGGGGTTGAACAAGATTGGCAAGAAGGCCATCGTTGCTTTGCGCGAACCTTCATTGGGGCCTTGTTTCGGTATGAAAGGCGGAGCAGCCGGAGGAGGATATGCCCAAGTCTTGCCTATGGATAAAATCAATCTTCATTTTACGGGAGACTTTCATGCAATAACCTCTGCTCACAACATGATTTCTGCCTTGCTTGATAATTATCTTTATCAGAATCGCGACAATGGTTTCGGCTTGAAGGAAGTGTTGTGGAAGAGAGTACTGGACGTCAACGACCGCTCTTTGCGTTATATCGTTACCGGTTTGGGGCCGAAAACGAACGGCATCACTCAGGAGTCGGGTTTTGATATTACTCCGGCATCAGAGATAATGGCGATTCTCTGTCTTGCCAATGATGAAGATGATCTTCGCCGTCGTATTGAAAATATCCTGCTTGGCTTTACATATGATAACAAGCCTTTCACAGTGAAAGACTTAGGGGTGGCGGGAGCAATCACGGTGCTTTTGAAAGATGCTCTTTCACCTAATTTGGTGCAGACCACCGAGCATACGGCTGCTTTTGTACACGGAGGCCCGTTTGCCAATATTGCCCACGGATGCAATTCTATCCTTGCAACTAAGATGGCGATGACCTTTGGTGATTATACTATTACGGAAGCCGGCTTTGGTGCCGACCTCGGTGCAGAGAAGTTCTATGACATTAAATGCCGCAAAGCCGGAATTGCTCCGAAACTGACGGTGCTTGTCGTTACGGCACGTGCCTTGAAGATGCATGGCGGTGTAGCCCAAGACAAAATCAAGGAACCCAATTTGGAAGCTTTGCAACAGGGCATTGCCAATATGGACAAACATTTGCGTAATTTGCGGTCCTTCGGACAGACAGTGATTGTTGCCTTCAACCGTTACGGTGATGATACTCAGGAGGAAATAGATTTTCTACGTACCCATTGTGCGAAAGAAGGTGTCGGTTTTGCTGTCAACAATGCTTTCACTCAAGGTGGAGAGGGGGCCGTGGAGCTGGCGGAACTTGTTGTAAGGACTATTGATGAACAGCCTTCGGAGCCGTTGCATTTTGCTTATGATAATGAAGACAGTGTAGAAACAAAGATTTCAAAAGTGGCAGCTCATCTTTATGGTGCGGATATTATCACTTACAGTGCTGCTGCCCGCAAGAAGTTGAAACATATCGGAGAACTGGGATATGCTCATTTCCCCATTTGCATTGCGAAAACACAGTATTCATTTTCTACCGACCCTAAACTTTATGGTGCAGTGGAGGGCTTTGAGTTCCATGTGCAGGATATTGTGATGAATGCCGGAGCTGAGATGCTGGTTGTCATTGCCGGAGAAATCATGCGTATGCCGGGCTTGCCGAAAGAGCCGCAAGCACTGCATATTGATATTGTAAACGGAGAAATAGAGGGGTTGTCATAATCCCTTTCTCTGTGTCTTTTAATTCTTATTTTGATTCTTAAAGTAATAAAAATATGGTTATGACTAAAATTGCAATTCCTACCAGAAATAATGTCGTAGACAACCATTTCGGTCATTGTGAGTTTTATACCATTCTGACGATTGGACAAAATCATGAGATACTGAGCAGCGAAACGTTGCCTTCTCCCGAAGGATGCGGATGTAAATCGAATATAGCCGGTCAACTGGAGGAGATGGGAGTGAGCGTGATGCTAGCAGGAAATATGGGGCAAGGAGCCTTGAATGTACTAACCAATCATCATATAAAGGTGATAAGAGGTTGCTCGGGAGCTGTTCTTGATGTGGCAAATGCTTATCTGAAAGGCGAGATAAAAGACTCGGGCGAAGGTTGTCATCACCATGATGCCGAAGGAGAGCACGAATGTGCCCATCATCATGGATAACCAAACGCCGGTTTATCTTCTTTTAGTACAGATTGCACGGATTGATGCGGAATACGATACCTTTATTGTTTCGTGCAATCCGTCATCAATTCGTGCAATGCTTTTTCAATGCCGATAGCACTTAAAATGGGTCAGCTGCAAAAGTCCGTGTTTTGTCTCTTCTCCGTATCTCTATCCGAATATCAAACGACATAAAATTTTGAGTCATTTACTCCTCTAAGCTCAGAACGAAATCCTTTCATCTCCATATCTCTTTATTATGGGAATATCAAGTGTTGAACTCCCTAAGCCGTTTCATTAGCCGGCCTAAGCGTTTTCGTCCTTTCGATTATGCCTGTCCATTAGTCGGATTACTACAGTCTCCGGCAGCGGACTGTATAGTCCGTTGCAGTGGACCGTACAGTCCATTGCAGTAGACTGTACAGTCCATTGCCGCAGACTGTAATAATCTTCCGTTTAAAAGACCTTGGCTGACCCTAAGAAAAGGCTTACTCTTCCCTTCGTTTGTGATATGATATTTAAATCACCAAGAATAATGACTGTCCCCGAATGTGTATGCGTAAAAGAGAATTAGAAAATGTTAATCCCCAAGATTTCAAACTGAGCCGTTTTATCTTCTTTTAATACAGATTGCACGGATTGATGCGGAATATAATACCTTTATTGTTTTGTGCAATTCGTCATCAATTCGTGCAATGCTTTTTTAATGCCGATAGTACTTAACATGTCTTTTTTCCCTTCTCACCCCGGTACTGCTGCGGTGATACTCCTAAATGCGCCTTCACATACTTGCCGAAGAAAGACTGATTAGAGAAATTGAACTCTTCGGCTATTTCTTTGATAGACTTATCCGAATTCCTCAATTGATATTTAATGTGTTCCATGGCATGTTCATTAATCAAGTCCAACGGATTCCTGCCGCAAGTATCCTTAATGACCTTTGAAAGATACTTGGGACTATAGAAAAGAGCGTCGGCATAATAACTCACCGAACGATGCATTCCATTATCTGCCGCCAGTTTCTCGATAAAACGACGAAATATATACTCGTTCTGCTTGAGCCCGTTCTTCGGTTTATTTTCTATTTCCTCTTGTGGTATTTCTTTTGTAATAATGGCAATGATGTCGCATAAGATGGACGAAAACAGATACTTCATAGACTCTCTGTGATAAGGATGGGGCTTGCTGTTTATCTTGGTCATTATCAAATCCTTGTAATATTGGAAGATAATGTATTTGTTTTCCCCCACGTGCTTGATGGGATTGTTATGAAGATAAGTGGCAGTATTCCATGCATTCTTTCCCATCTTGAAAATGTGTTGCAGAAGATGAGTGGAGAATCCCAATACGCTTATTTTGTGTTTCGGACTCAGCATTGTGTGGCTGATGATGACGGAAGGCATTCCGAAAATAAGGTCATTCTTTTGCAATTGATAAGTCTTGTTATTCATATCCAGTTGGATGCAACCCTCTATGCAGAAAATCAGCAGAAAACAATTCAGTCTGACAGCGTCATTACTATAAGGGATATTCTCTAAACTGTTTGCCACCAGAAAGTCGTCGTCCACATAGTCTACAAAGTTTTCGTTTGCTTTAAAGTCCTCTATACCGACATTCTTTATTATGCCTTTTTCCATAAGATTCATTTTTTAGTCACTGCAAAGTTGGCGAATAATGGGATAATCGATGTGTCCCATAATGCGCAATTACTGTTCGATATTTCCCTATCATACAGTGGCTTATTATTAAAAAAGATAAATGGCGAAAATAGAACATTATCGGAGGAATATAGGTCACTCGGTCTTTCAGGCTTTGGTCTACTTTTGCCGTCAGTTTTTAATAAAGACAATCAATATGATAACAGTAAACAAAAAATGGATGCGACTGATGGGAGTAATCGGTTGTACATTGTGGATGACCTCCTGCAAGCAGGCACCGGAGGCGCAAACGAGTGCTAACTATGCAATAATGAAAGTAACTACTGCCGACAAGGAATTGTCTACTTCCTATTCGGCAACGATTCGCGGACGACAGGATATCGACATTTATCCGCAAGTGTCGGGTACTATCGAACGGCTCTGCGTTTCCGAGGGTGAGAAGGTGCGCAAGGGGCAGTTGCTTTTCATCATTGACCAAGTGCCTTACAAAGCGGCACTGACAACAGCCCTCGCCAATGTGGAAGCTGCCAAGGCAGGACTTGCCACGGCTGAATTGACCTATACCAGCACAAAAGAACTGTATGCCCAAAAGGTGGTTTCACAATATAATCTGAAAACTGCCGAGAACAATTATCTCACTGCCAAGGCGCAACTCTCGCAGGCACAGGCACAAGAAGTGAGTGCCCGCAACAACTTATCATACACAGAGGTGAAGAGTCCGAGCAACGGAGTGGTGGGTGCATTGCCTTTCCGTGCCGGCGCATTGGTAGGCCCTAGCATACAGCAACCGTTGACAACGGTTTCCGACAATTCGGATATGTATGTTTATTTCTCGATGACCGAGAACCAGCTTCTTTCCTTAACCCGCCAATATGGTAGTATGGACGAGGCACTGAAGAATATGCCCGAAGTGGAACTCCGCCTCAATGATAATTCGGTGTATGACAAGCGTGGGATTATCGAATCCATCAGCGGAGTGATTGACCGCCAGACAGGTACGGTGGTGGCGCGTGCCGTTTTCCCCAATGAGTCAAGATTGCTGCACAGTGGTGCATCGGGCAATGTGGTAATCCCCAGTGTCTATAAAGATTGTATCGTCATCCCACAGGGTGCAACGGTGCAGATACAGGACAAAACGATTGCCTACAAAGTGGTGGATGGCAAGGCTGTCTCTACATTGATTTCCGTGGCCGGCATCAATGACGGACGCGAATATGTCGTGCTCGACGGATTGAAAGCGGGCGATGAGATTATTTCCGAAGGTGCGGGATTGGTACGCGAAGGAACTGTGGTTAAATAAGAAGGAGAACAATTGTCATGAAAGGAAATATATTTATAAAAAGGCCGGTAATGGCTATCTCCATCTCCATTCTGATATTGGTGATTGGATTGATTTCTCTTTTCTCATTGCCGGTGGAGCAATATCCCGATATCGCTCCTCCTACTGTGCAGGTATCTGCCACTTATACAGGTGCCGATGCCGATGCTGTGATGAATAGTGTTATCATGCCGTTGGAAGAAAGTATCAACGGTGTGGAGGATATGATGTATATCACTTCTACTGCTACGAACGCGGGTACGGCTACTATCGAGGTGTATTTCAAACAGGGAACGGACCCCGATATGGCGGCTGTCAATGTGCAGAACCGAGTGTCCAAAGCTCAGGGTTTGCTGCCTGCCGAAGTGACGAAAATCGGTGTGACAACCCAGAAACGACAGACCAGCTTCTTGCAAATCAATGCGTTGGCAAGTACCGACGGACGTTATGACAAGATATTCTTGGGAAACTACATGGACATTAATATCATTCCTCAAATCAAGCGTGTAGAAGGAGTGGGCGATGTGATGATGTTGGGAGACACGTATAGTATGCGTATTTGGCTGCATCCGGAACGCATGGCGCAATACGGCCTTGTGCCTTCGGATGTCACGGCGGTGCTCGGCGAGCAAAATATCGAAGCGCCTACCGGCTCGTTGGGTGAGAATTCAAAGAATGTCTTTCAGTTCACCATGAAGTATCGCGGGCGATTGAAAAGCGTGGATGAATTCCGCAATACCGTAGTTCGTGCACAAGCCGACGGCTCTGTGCTCCGCCTGAAAGATGTAGCGGATGTGGAGCTGGGTACGCAGACCTATAGCTTCAGCAGTGAGATGGACGGCAAGCCCGCTGTCATGTTCATCGTGTTCCAGACGGCCGGCTCAAATGCTACCGCCGTGAACGAATCGATTTCAAAGCAGATGAAGGAAATGGAAAAGGATTTGCCTCAGGGCACCGAGTTTGTCAACATGATGAGCTCCAACGACTTCCTTTTCGCTTCTATACACAATGTGGTGGAAACGCTGGTAATCGCTATTATCCTGGTAGTTTTGGTAGTGTATTTCTTCCTCCAGGATTTCAAGAGTACACTCATTCCGTCCATCTCCATCATTGTATCGCTGATTGGAACCTTTGCCTGCCTGATGGCTGCGGGATTCAGTATCAATATCCTGACGCTTTTTGCATTGGTGCTTGCCATCGGTACGGTGGTGGACGATGCCATTGTAGTGGTGGAAGCTGTTCAGTCCAAGTTCGATGCCGGATATAAGTCGTCTTACTTGGCAACGAAAGATGCCATGGGCGATGTGACGATGGCTATCATTTCATGTACGTGTGTCTTTATGGCAGTATTTATTCCTGTTACATTTACAGGAGGAACTTCCGGAATCTTCTATACCCAGTTTGGTATCACGATGGCAACTTCCGTAGGTATCTCCATGATTTCGGCTCTGACTTTGTGTCCGGCGCTTTGTGCCATCATGATGCGTCCGTCAGACGGAACCAAGAGTGCGAAGAGCATCAACGGACGGGTGCGTGCGGCCTACAATGCTTCGTTTAATGCCGTATTGGGGAAATATAAGAAAGGAGTCCTGTTCTTTATCCGCCGCCGGTGGATGGTATGGGCTTCGCTGGCAGCCACAATTGTACTGTTGGTTTACTTCATGAGTACTACCAAGACAGGTTTGGTTCCTCAGGAAGACCAAGGCGTTATCATGGTAAACATTGCTACCTCGCCGGGCAGTACCCTCGAAGAGACCAATAAGGTAATGGACAAACTGGAGGATATCCTGAAGAAGACGCCCGAAATAGAGCATTACTCACGTGTGGCAGGATACGGATTTCTTTCCGGTCAGGGAACTTCCTATGGTTTGATTGTGATTCGTCTGAAAGACTGGGGCGAACGAAAGGGTGACGAACATACATCGGATGCGGTGGTAGCGCGGCTCAATGCGCAGTTCTATCAGATTAAGGATGCACAGATATTCAGCTTCCAGCCCGGTATGATTCCCGGATACGGTATGGGTAACTCCATCGAACTGAACCTTCAAGACCGGACAGGCGGTGACATGACTACCTTCTACAACTCGGTGATGCAGTTCCTCGGTGCACTCAATCAGCATCCCGAAGTGGCAATGGCTTATACATCATACGCCATGAATTTCCCGCAAATATCGGTGGATGTGGATGCAGCCAAATGCAAGCGTGCCGGTGTTTCTCCCGCGACGGTGCTCGATGCATTGGGCAGTTATTGCGGTGGTGCATATATCTCCAACTATAATCAGTTTGGAAAGGTATATCGTGTCATGATGCAGGCGTCGCCCGAATACCGTCTGGATGAGCATGCCTTAAACAATATGTTTGTACGCAACGGTTCGGAGATGGCTCCTGTCAGCCAGTTTGTTACCCTGAAGAAAGTGTTAGGTCCTGAGGTAGCCAATCGCTTTAACCTCTACAGTTCTATCACTGCCAATGTGAACCCGGCCGAAGGTTATTCTTCCGGTGAAGTGCAGAAAGTGATTGAAGAAGTGGCGGCGCAGACTTTACCGACAGGTTATGGTTATGAATATGGCGGTATGGCACGTGAGGAATCAAATAGCGGCGGCGGAAAGACCCTGTTCATTTATGCAGTGTGCGTATTGCTTATTTATCTGATTCTTTCTTGCCTCTATGAAAGCTTCTTCATTCCGTTTGCCGTCATCCTGTCCGTGCCTTTCGGACTGATGGGAAGTTTCCTGTTTGCGAAACTCTTTGGGCTGGAGAATAACATCTATTTGCAGACGGGGGTGATTATGCTGATCGGATTATTGGCGAAGACTGCCATCCTGATTACCGAATACGCCATCGAACGTCGCCGTAAGGGTATGGGTATTGTAGAGTCCGCCTATTCTGCCGCACAGGTTCGTTTGCGCCCTATCCTGATGACGGTGTTGACCATGATCTTCGGTATGCTTCCGTTAATGTTCTCCACCGGTGCGGGTGCAAACGGAAACAGTTCTCTGGGTACAGGCGTCGTGGGCGGTATGGCTGTCGGGACACTGGCATTACTCTTTGTCGTTCCTGTTTTCTATATCATCTTCGAGTTCCTGCAAGAGAAGATTCGCAAGCCGATGGAAGAGGAACCCGATGCGCAAGTGTTGTTGGAAAAGGAGAAAAGCTATGCGGAAAAGAGTGCTTTTGGCAATGAAGAAAAGAAATAATGTAAAAAGATTATGAAGAAAATATTACTACTGACTACCGTTACTGCCCTGTTGAGCAGTTGCGGTATATATACCAAATATCAGCCTGAAACGACTGCACCCGATAACCTTTACGGTGAGGAGACGGCAGCAGTCGATACCACGAATCTGGGCAATGTGGATTGGCGTGAATTATTCACCGACCCGCAGTTGCAGGCGCTTATTGAGCAGGGGTTGGAAAGCAACACCGATTACCTGTCTGCACAGCTCCGTGTAGAAGAGGCGAAAGCCACACTGCTCTCTGCTAAGTTAGCTTTCCTTCCCTCGTTTTCCCTTGCTCCGCAAGGTACAGTGAGCAGTTTTGACAAGCAAAAGGCGGCACAGACTTATTCTTTGCCCGTCACTGCCAGTTGGGAGCTGGATATCTTCGGTCGGATGCGTAACGCCAAGCGTCAGGCGAAGGCTTTGTATGCTCAGAGCCGGGACTATCAACAGGCGGTCCGTACTCAGTTGATAGCAGGGATAGCCAATACTTATTATACCTTGCTGATGCTCGATGAACAACTGTCCCTGACTCAACAAACCGAACAGGCTTGGAAAGAAACCGTGACCTCCGCCCGTGCCTTGATGGAAGCGGGGCAATACAATGAAGCGGGAGTTTCACAGATGGAAGCAACCTATTATAGTGTCCAGACTTCCGTCCTCGATCTGAAAGAGCAAATTAATCAGGTAGAAAACAGCCTTGCGTTGCTCCTTGCCGAAACGCCTCGTCATTATGAGCGCGGAACATTATCTGCACAGCGTTTTTCGCAAGACCTTTCGGTAGGCATTCCCGTGCAGATGCTTGCCAACCGTCCCGATGTCCGTTCGGCAGAACGTTCGCTGGAAGCAGCATTCTATGGAACAAATCAGGCACGTTCTGCGTTTTATCCTTCCATTGTGTTGAGCGGGAGTGCCGGATGGACCAACGCTGCGGGAAGCATGATTGTCAATCCCGGTAAGTTCCTGGCTTCGGCTGTTGGCTCACTTACTCAACCGCTGTTTAACAGGGGCCAGGTCATCGCTCAATACCGCATATCGAAGGCACAGCAGGAAGAGGCTCGCCTTTCTTTCGAACAGGCTCTCTTGAATGCCGGCAGTGAGGTAAATGATGCATTGACCGCTTGCCAGACAAGCCGGGAGAAGACGGTGTTGTTTGACAAGCAGATAGTATCCTTGCAAAAAGCATTGAAAAGTACCTCCTTACTGATGGAACATGGAACTACAAACTATCTCGAAGTGCTGACCGCCCGGCAGACTTTGCTGAGTGCGCAGCTTTCGCAGACGGCCAACCGCTTCACCGAGATACAAAGTGTGATTAGTCTTTATCAGGCATTGGGAGGAGGAAGAGAATAAGAAAGATATACTGTTATCTTCATAGCGATGAAGGCTAAAAGGGCTGCTCGGAAAGTGATTTTAGGGCAGCCCGCTTTCATCTTAATATATCTTCTTATGGAATATCAAGTTTTCAGACATGAGTCCTGAGTACTCAAAAACAAATCCCGAATATTCACATTTTAACAATGAATATTCGGGATTCTATTATTATAATGCTGTTACGGACTTATTCAAACTTTCCGTAGCGTGTCGGCAACAGTTTGCGGTCGCCCAATGTATTATCTACTCTCGCTACATTAATCCAGAACTTGTTTTCACGTACTGTTTCGATAGGATAAGCAGCTTTTTCGCGGCTGTAGCTGTGGTTCCATTCATTGGCAACTACTTCGTATTCGGGATGGGGAGCATTGAGCAATACATTATCTTCTTTGTCCGCTTTGCCCTCTTTCACTTCCTGAATTTCCTGCCAGATGGTCTGCATCACATTCACAAAGTTATCCAATTCCCAAAGACTTTCACTCTCGGTAGGTTCAATCATTAACGTACCGTGTACGGGGAAAGACAGGGTAGGTGCATGATAACCGTAATCCATCAGACGTTTGGCAATATCATTTTCGCTGATACCTGCTTCTTCATGCAGATAACGGCAGTCCAGAATCATTTCGTGTCCTACAAACCCTGTAGCACCTGTGTAGACAATGCCATAAGTATCTTTGAAACATGCAGCCAGATAGTTAGCACTCAGAATAGCGGTTTTGGTAGCACGTGTCAATCCTTCGGCGCCCATCATACAGATATACCCGTATGTGATTGGCAGGATACCTGCGCTGCCATAAGGAGCAGAGGAAACTTCATTGGAACTGTTTCCGAAAATGGAATGTCCCGGAAGGAACGGAACCAGATGTTCGGCTACACAAACAGGACCTACACCGGGGCCGCCGCCACCATGAGGACTGGCGAAGGTTTTATGCAAGTTAAGATGGCAGACGTCTGCACCGATAGTGCCCGGATTAGTTAAACCAACCTGTGCATTCATATTGGCCCCATCCATATATACTTGTGCACCGCACTTATGGATAATTTTACAAATCTCGGCTATCTCAGGTTCAAATATTCCGTGAGTGGACGGATAAGTAATCATCAATGCTGCTAGCTCGTCTTTGTGCTCTTCAGCCTTGGCACGCAAATCTTCTACATCTACATTACCTTTCTCATCGCAAGCACAAGTGACGGTAGTGTAACCGCATTGTACAGCCGATGCCGGGTTTGTTCCGTGGGCAGAAGCAGGAATCAATATCTTGTTACGGTGGCCTTGGCCAATGCTGTCCAGATAAGCGCGGATGACACGCAGACCGGTATATTCGCCTGCAGCACCCGAGTTAGGTTGGAGAGTGACTCCCGCAAATCCGGTAATCACTTTTAATTGCTCGCTTAAGTTATTGATTAGTGTCTGATATCCTTTTGCTTGGTCTTCAGGTACTAATGGGTGAATAGCCATCCATCCCAAGTTACTCAGTGGAAGCATTTCTGAAGCGGCATTTAGTTTCATGGTACATGAGCCGAGTGAAATCATGGAATGTGCCAAAGAGATATCTTTGCGTTCCAGACGTTTGATGTAACGCATCATTTCTGTTTCGGTGTGGTATTTGTTGAATACCTCGTGTGTCAGGAATGAAGTGCGGCGGCGTAAGTCGCGGTTCAGTGAGGATGCTTCGGGGATGTCGGTTACTTCCTGCATGGTTTCTTCGGCAGCAATAGAGAAGATGGAGAGTAGAAGATTGACATCTTTCAAATCTGTTGTTTCATCGATGCTGAAGCCTACGTCACCATTGTCGTAGTAACACAAGTTCACTTCTTTGCTCAATGCAATCGTGCGGAGCTTTTGTGCCGATACATGGTCGGGCAGGCTGAAACGCAAGGTGTCGAAAAATATTTCATTGTGCTGTATGTAGCCTAGACGTGCCAGGGCTTTGTTCAGCCAGGTAGTGATACTGTGGATGCGCTTGGCAATGTTCTTGATGCCTTCTTGTCCGTGATATACCGCATAGAAACCTGCCATTGTAGCAAGCAAAGCCTGTGCTGTACAGATGTTGGAAGTTGCTTTTTCACGTTTGATGTGTTGTTCACGGGTCTGTAAAGCCATACGATAACAAACTTTGCCGTATTTATCTTTAGACAGACCGATGATGCGTCCCGGCATATTGCGTTTATATTCGTCACGTGTGGCAAAATATGCTGCTGACGGGCCACCATAGAATAAAGGAATACCTAATCGCTGGGTGCTTCCGAACACAATGTCTGCTCCCCATTCGCCTGGAGGCAGGAGTAGGGCAAGGCTTAGGATATCTGCATCTACCGCTACTTTACAATTGGCAGCGTGAGCTTTTTCTACAAACTCACGATAATCTTCTACGCTGCCGCTGGCATTCGGATATTGAAGGATGCAGGCAAATATTTCAGGAGTAAACTCCAGTTCTTTGTAACTGCCTACTTTGATTTCCATCCCTTGCGGAATAACGCGCGTTTGGATAACCGCCAAGTTCTGTGGGAAAATACTCTCGTCTACGAACAATACATTAGCACCTTTCTTTTGTTGGTCGCGGCTGCGAAGTCCGTACATCATGGTTGCGGCTTCTGCCGCTGCGGTGGCTTCATCCAACAAAGAGCAGTTGGCAAGAGGCATCGCCGTGAGGTCGGAAATTACGGTCTGGAAGTTGAGTAATGCTTCTAGACGTCCTTGCGAGACTTCTGTTTGATAAGGAGTGTAAGAGGTGTACCATGCCGGAT
>ULSA01055160.1_pt1 | contig 17899 bp, 10 predicted proteins | sample 1955951 | NCBI WGS metagenome assembly ULSA01 (sample SAMEA4835697, study PRJEB28245) | human gut metagenome | biome: gut microbiome; material: fecal sample | place: Denmark | collected 2008 | reverse complement strand
TAGTCTGATTCATAGAAAGTTATAAAATTACGTGTGGATTAATGGTCAAAATAATCCTCAAGATCCACGCTTCAAACGAATGATACCTGATTATCAATGTATTACAGAGGGTGCCGTGGCATCGTCACGGCCAGATGATTGTAAATAAAATACGCGGTTGGACACGACCGCCGTACTTCACCACTGACAGTACGACATGCTGATGTAGCGGCAGCAGGCTGCACCCGAGAGGACTTGCCGCCCTCGGCACGAGAGGGAGGGACCCACGCAGTGGGAGGGCCTGGTCCTCCCGGGCGCAGCCCTGCTTGCTCTGCTGCCCACGGACAACACCGGAAACCATAATCAAGGAGAGCCCTGATTTTAGACCCTCTTGGCAGACGAAAATCAGTATAATCAATTATTATCCAGATAATTACACAATCTATCACCAGCCAAGAGGTCGTAACGAATGGGGGTGTTGGCAGATTGACACGAGACACCGTTAGCACCTAATATCCTAAAACACAATACATTACAACACAAAAGAGCTACAATCACGTCTGCCAAGACGGTCGAAAAATTTCCATGATTACCTGAGCCGCATAATCAAGTCATACAGAATAATAATATCTTTGCATAGGGATAATAACATCGCAAGTATGGACACTATCAAGAATCATGATGAAGAAGCGATAATCATAACGTCATTCATTTCAATACAGCCAGACTGTATCAGCGCATTTCTGGGAATCGCTAAGGAAATCATAGAAGCCACCCGAAACGAACCCGGCTGCATAGAATACAGATTTCTGCAAGACCCGTTCTGTCCCGAAATCTTTTTCTTCTATGAGGTATATAAGAACAAGGAGGCTCAGATATTCCACTCCGGGCAGGACTACCTGAAAAAATTCAAGAACCTGAGAGAACCAATGCTACAACAGAAGCCCCTACTGAAAATCTACCGCGCCACCCAATGCTGATTCGGCAGACATCTGTCAGGCCAACCATATTCAAAAGACATACGCAAAATGCCACCCCACAACGGAGCGGCACCTTGCCATATCTGAACGGAAACTAATCCGCATGCAATCGGCTAATACTCATCCCAAGACTTGATCTTGATTTCATCAAGAGACATTGAGCAGAACGCACGGATGAAGGCTGTGGCAAGACGCGCATTGGTGAATAGCGGAATATTGCAGTCAATCGCGTTACGGCGAATGTGATAGCCATTATACAGCTCAAGCTCACTGAAATTCTTAGGGATATTGATAACCATATCGACCTCCTTGTTGCGGATCATATCGAGTGCTGAAGGGAAAAGACTCTTGAGAGAAGCATCCTTTTCTTCAGACGGCCATAGAACGCGCTGACATGGAAGACTGTTCTCGATGAAATACTTATATGTACCTCCCGTAGCGAAAAGTTCATAACCCTTGTCAGCCAACAACTTGCATGCAATCAACATATCTGCCTTCTGGAGCGGATTGCCAGTCGAAAGCAAAATTTTCTTGGCAGGAATCGTATTGCCGACAGAAAGGATAGACTTGAGAAGTGCCTCATCCAGGTCATCACCGATACAGCCCACCTCACCGGTAGAAGACATGTCCACACCAAGCATAGGGTCTGCCTCCTCAAGACGCGCAAACGAGAACTGAGACGACTTCACACCCACATAATCCAAATCGAAAGCACTCTTCTGAGGAGCTGCAGGATGCTTGCCGAGCATAACCTTGGTAGCAAGCTCGATAAAATTGATCTTCAGAACCTTGGAAACGAACGGGAAGCTTCTGGAAGCTCTCAGGTTACACTCGATAACCTTGATCTTGTTCTCCTTGGCCAGGAACTGGATATTGAAAGGACCTGAAATCTGAAGAGCACCTGCAATCTTGCGTGCAATCTTCTTGATACGTCTAACAGTCTCGACATACAACTTCTGAGGAGGGAACTGGATAGTAGCATCACCAGAATGCACACCAGCATACTCGATATGCTCTGAAATTGCATAGGCAAGAATCTCACCCTCATCGGCAACAGCATCGAACTCGATCTCCTTGCAACGGTCCATGAACTTGCTGATTACCACAGGATGCTCCTGAGAAACCGCAGAGGCCAATGACAGGAAGTGAGTAAGCTGCTCCTCATCATAGCAAACATTCATGGCAGCACCCGAAAGCACATACGAAGGACGCACAAGCACAGGGAAACCGACCTTGGAAATGAATTTGTCCACATCATCCATAGTCGTAAGTTCACTCCACTCAGGCTGATCCACACCCAGAGCATCCACAATGCTGGAGAACTTGTTCCTGTCCTCAGCCTTGTCAATGTTGCAAGCCTTGGTTCCGAGAATCGGCACACCGCACTTGTCAAGCCTGAGAGCCAAGTTGTTAGGAATCTGTCCACCAACGGAAACGACCACTCCATGAGGAGTTTCAAGTTCTATGACATCCATTACCCTCTCGAAGGTAAGCTCATCGAAATACAGCCTGTCACACTTGTCATAGTCAGTAGAAACAGTCTCAGGGTTATAATTCAAAAGAACACCCCTGTAGCCCTCTTTCCTGATAGTGTCAATGCAATTGACCGAGCACCAGTCAAACTCCACAGAACTACCGATTCGATATGCGCCTGAGCCAAGAACCACTACAGACTTCTTGTCATTCTCATACTGGATATCATTGTAAGTACCATTATAAGTGAGATACAGGTAGTTGGTAGCTGCAGGGAACTCCGCAGCAAGAGTATCAATCTGTTTTACGACAGGGACAATGCCATGAGACTTACGGAAAGCACGGACAATATCCTGATTGTCTTTGAGGTTGCCTTTGTCCTTGAACACGGCACGCTGAATCTGGAAATCCGAGAAGCCCTGGCACTTCGCCTGACGGAGAAGATCCAACGGCATTGACTCCAACGTGTCATACTCATTCATCTCGTTGTAGGTAGAGACAATGTTCTGCAGACGGTCAAGGAACCACTTGTCAATCTTGGTGAGTTCATGAATCTGATCGACAGTGTAACCGGCGCGCATAGCCTTGGAAATCACGAAGATACGCCTGTCGGTAGGTTCACGGAGCGCCTCATCCACATTGGCAACCTGGAACTCCTTGTTTCCCACATAGCCATGAGCTCCCTGCCCGATCATACGAAGACCCTTCTGGATAGCCTCCTCGAAAGAGCGTCCGACAGCCATGACCTCGCCGACACTCTTCATGCTGGAGCCGATCTTGCGCGATACGCCATGAAACTTGGAGAGGTCCCAACGAGGAATCTTGCAGACAATATAGTCAAGCGCAGGCTCGAAGAAAGCAGGTGTTGTCTTGGTAACAGAGTTCTTAAGGTCGAACAAGCCATAGCCGAGACCAAGTTTCGCAGCCACGAAAGCAAGAGGATAACCTGTAGCCTTGGACGCCAAAGCAGAAGACCTCGACAATCTGGCATTGACCTCGATCACCCTGTAATCCATAGCATTAGGATCGTAAGCATACTGCACATTACACTCACCCACGATACCTATATGACGCACGATGCGGATAGAAAGTTCACGAAGGAAATAGTAGTCCTTGTTAGACAAAGTCTGTGAAGGAGCGACCACGATACTCTCGCCTGTATGAATTCCGAGAGGGTCGAAGTTCTCCATGTTGCAGACCGTGATACAGTTATCATATTTATCACGGACCACCTCATACTCAATCTCTTTCCAGCCCTTGAGAGACTTCTCCACAAGAACCTGAGGAGAGAACGAGAAAGCCTTGGCACAAAGTTCTTCAAGCTGCTCGTCATTATCACAGAAACCTGAACCAAGACCGCCGAGAGCATAGGCAGCACGGACAATCAGAGGATAACCGAGTTCATGAGCTGCACGTCTGGCCTCCTCCATATTCTCGGCCGGATGAGACTTGATGGTCTGGACATTGATTTCATCCAGTTTCTTCACGAAAAGCTCGCGGTCCTCTGTATCCATGATAGCCTGGACAGGAGTACCGAGCACCTGGACACCATACTTCTCCAGAACCTTGCTCTCATACAGTTCCACACCGCAGTTAAGCGCTGTCTGGCCACCGAATGAAAGGAGAATGCCCTGAGGACGCTCCTTTGCGATAACCTTCTCCACGAAGAAAGGAGTAACCGGAAGGAAATAAATCTTATCGGCAACACCCTCTGAAGTCTGGACGGTAGCGATATTAGGGTTTATGAGCACAGTCTCGATACCCTCCTCATGAAGGGCCTTGAGTGCCTGTGAGCCAGAGTAGTCGAATTCACCAGCCTGACCGATTTTCAATGCTCCTGAACCCAGGATAAGGACTTTTCTTATATTTGGATTTTTCATACTGTCAAAAATTAAAGTTTGCTGATAAACTCGTCAAACAGGAACTCCGTATCGGTAGGACCGCTGGAGGCCTCAGGATGGAACTGGACAGAGCAGAAAGGCTTGGTCTTATGACGGATACCCTCATTGGTACCGTCATTCATATTCACGAACCACGGCTCCCAGTCACTGCCAAGGGCGGAAGGGTCCACAGCATAACCGTGATTCTGGGAAGTGATGAAGCACCTGTTGGTACCTATCATGCGGACTGGCTGGTTATGGCTTCTATGTCCATATTTGAGTTTATAAGTAGTCGCGCCGGCTGCTCTTGCAAGGAGCTGGTTACCCATACAGATACCGAAAATCGGCTTGTCCTGCTCCATCGCCTTGCGGATATTGTCCACAGTCTTCTGGCAGAACTCAGGGTTGCCCGGACCATTGGAAATGAAAAGTCCATCGTAATCCAACGACAGGAAATCATAGTCCCATGGAACTCTGATAAGCTCCACTCCCCTGTCCACAAAACATCTCAGGATATTGTGCTTCACGCCGCAATCGACCAGAACCACCTTCTTGTTACCTGAGCCATAACGGATTACTTCCTTGCAGCTGACGATATCGATCTGATTGTCCGTATTAGGATCATGAACCTCCTCCTCGGCAACTTCACCCTCCGGGATAATCTGTCCCAGCATCGAACCATTATCCCTCAGCATCTTGGTTATCTCTCTGGTATCGACTCCATAGATTCCAGGAATTTTCTGCTCCTTCATCCACTCGTCAAGGCTCTTTACCGCATCCCAGTGGCTGTATTTGAACGAATACTCAGAAATCACAAGGCCACGTACCCAGATTTTCTCAGACTCGAAGTTCTTAGAAATACCATACTGGTCAATGCCCTCGTCCGGTACACCATAGTTACCGATGAGCGGATAGGTTACACAAAGAATCTGTCCTGAATAAGACGGATCGGTAAGGCTTTCCGGATAACCCACCATGGCTGTAGAGAATACCACCTCTCCATCACATGGCTTGTCATACCCGAAAGACCAGCCCTTCAGTTCTGTCCCATTCTGAAGGCGTAGTGTTGCGCGAAGTCTCTTTTCCATTTCTACTCGTAATATTAAGTAATCCTTAAAAAATAACCCGGTAATCTTTGCTCGTCTTTTCGGTCTATATTCCTTTCCTCATCAGTCGTGTACGTCCAGTACACTCCTTCTTCGAAAAGAAATCTATCCTCGAAAATCCTTCACAAATCTTTACCAACTTATTTTTTCATGTTTACTAAAAAAAAGACCACTCCCGGAAAACAACGGGAACGGCCAATCAATCAACGGTTTCAGGAAACAATGATAACAAAGGACACATGTTCTGGAGCGAATCCTGAATATTTACGTATGTTCCTATGTACATGACCTGAAAATTTTTTATGTTCTTTTTCAGGTTGCAAATTTAAGACTTTTTTTTGAATACAAAACGCCGGACTGCAATATATTCCCACAAAAATTGTTTTAGAAATACGATTTCACAAACTCGTATCGTTTCACACATTGCAACATTGATATAAAGAATTATTTTTGCGCGATTTTTACATGGACAAGACGTCAATCACAAGCAGATGTATGACAAACGAGAAAAATAACTTCAGGAGATGGCTTCCGGTCATAAGCCTCACATTCTCCACATTCATATTCAACACATCGGAATTCATCCCGATCGGACTGCTTTCCGATATCGCCTCCGACTTTGCAATCACTGAGTCAAAGGCGGGCATGCTCATCACCGTCTATGCATGGATAGTGGCATTGGCCTCACTCCCCCTCATGCTCGCATTTTCGAAGACCGAGAACAAGAAGCTGATGCTCAGTATCGTAGCACTGTTCATCGCCAGCCACGTACTCTCAGGATTTTCGACAAGTTACTACATGCTGATGCTGTCCAGAGCCGGAGTCGCATGCGCCCATGCGATATTCTGGTCAATAGTAACTCCGCTGGCAGTACGTGTAGCCCCGGAAGGCAGACGCTCGACAGCATTGAGCCTGATTGTCACCGGCTCATCTGTGGCAATGATAGTCGGCCTGCCGCTTGGCAGGGCCGTGGGCCTTCTCGTCGGATGGAGGGCCACTTTCCTTCTTATCGCCGCATTGTCAGCAATCGTATTCATAATCCTGGCCGCCTCACTTCCGAAGACGCCAAGCGACAACGACGTTTCCATCAAGTCACTTCCCGCTCTTCTCAGAACACCGGGACTCGGAGGCATCTACCTGCTTACAGTCATAATAATCACAGGCCACTACACCTCGTACAGCTACATCGAGCCGTTCCTCGCACAGGTAGCCGGGATGTCAAACACATTGATTACAATAGTCCTCTCCATCTTCGGCATCGTGGGAATCATCGGAAGCTATTTCTTCGCGAAATACTTTGACAGACACCAGTTTACATTCATCAGATTCGCTGTGGCAGGAATAAGCATCTTCACTCTTCTGCTCCTTCCGTCAGCATTCAACACGGCAACCGTCATCCTGATATGTGTCCTCTGGGGCCTGGCCATAAACAGTTACAACCTCTCGTTCCAGTCTGAAATCCTCCAGGTCGCCCCTCACGGAACCGCCATCGCAATGTCCATCTATTCCGGCATCTATAATGTAGGAATAGGAGCAGGCGCCCTCGTGGGAGGAAACGTCTGCTCCTATATGGGAATCAGCAATATCGGATTTGTCGGCGGCGCCATCGGACTGGTCGCTTCCGCCTACTGCATTCTGAGGCTCATACCGATTCTCAGAAAGGCCGCCTGAAAGCACACAAATCTGACAGCACCACGACCGACGAATCTATCTTATAATTATCTCATCCACGAACAGCCAGGCCTTGCTGCCTGCGAGCCAGTTCCAGGATGGGACATCACCCTCAGACGAAGCCTTGACATTGACATACCTCGTCTTTACCGGCGCGAAATCGAGCACATGTTCCTTTGTCGCCGCAGTTTCTTCCGTAACCTGCTGAAAGTCAGCGCGTGCAATATTTCTAAACTCCTTTCCGTCATCGGAAACGGAAATCGTCATATCCTTCGCATCGAAAATACCGTCATGGCTGACAATGCAGAAACTTGCACCTGCTGATGAGATCTCCACAGGTTCGCCAAGGTCAATGACAGCGTCCAGACCATCCCCGTCGGCAAAGCCGAGCCAACGGCCGGAAGAGAACATGGTATTGCCCCTCAGGCCGTCCACCAGCATTATCGCGCCACCATATTTATAAGAGTCAGACGGCTGGACACCAAGGGAAATCTTTTTGGCAGTAGCCTTGTTAAAAGATATATTTTCCTCAAACTCAGCACCCTTCTCGCCATTTCTGAAGGTCACAGCCCTAATGTCAGAAGCCTGGCGTATTTCCAGAGGAGAAGTATAGACGGCTGACTCGAGAGTAGGCTCCGAACCATCTGTCGTGTACCTTATTTCCGGATCTCCGGCAGCGCGGAGAGTCACGACAATGGCTTTGCGCTCCACATCAGTCGAAAGACTGGCATTGACATCGAAAATATGCTTTGCATAGTTATAGCCGTTCTTTTCATAAATTCTGGTAAGCGGAACGACAGTCTTCACGAATTTGTCATAATCCTTCACTGCTGGATTGCGCCACTGGTTTTCAGCAAGGGCAGCCCATCGAGGCAGGACCATATACTGCGCATGACGGAAATCCGGAACATATTCTGTCCACAGATTCGCCTGTACACCAAGAATATGCCTGGCCTGCTCGGCATTGAGCTCAGCCGGAACCGGATTATACATATAGACGTTCTCTACAGGAGTATAACCGCCGATTGCCAACGGTTCTTTAGACACGTCCTTTCCCTGATAGAAATCGAAATACAGACAAGACTTCGGAGTCATAATCACGTCATGCCCTGCCTTGGCAGCCTCGATACCACCTTTTTCGCCCCTCCATGACATGACAATCGCACCCGGAGCGACACCGCCTTCCAGAATCTCATCCCAGCCGATCACCTTGCGCCCTCTCTCCCCCAGATACTCAGTCACATGCTTCATGACATAACTCTGGAGTTTCTGCTCCTTCGTGTGAACCCCGTCATCAGTTAATCCGAGTTTCGCTATAAGTGCCTGGCATTTAGGACAATGCTGCCATTTCGTCTTGGGGCACTCGTCACCTCCTATATGTATATATTCTGACGGGAACATCTCCAAGACCTCATCGAAAACATTGTCAAGGAACTCGTAAATCTTCGGATTTCCGGCACAGAGCACATCATCAGAAACACCCCAGGTCGTCCAGACCTCGTAAGGGCCTCCTGTGCAGCCAAGTTCAGGATATGAGGCCAATGCAGCCAGCATATGTCCTGGAAGATCGATCTCAGGAATAACATTGATATGACGCTTAGCCGCATAAGAGACGATATCACGAATCTGCTCCTGAGTATAATATCCGCCATGCAGTTTTCCGTCATACCTCTTCGGGACATCAGTGGAATTGCCGATGATAGTCTCTTTTCTCCATGCACCCACCTCCGTCAGCCTCGGATACTTCTTTATCTCCACTCTCCATCCCTGGTCCTCAGTCAGATGCCAGTGCAGCATATTCATATTGTGCAACGCCATCATGTCGATGTAAGTCTTGACCTCATCGACAGTGAAAAAATGACGGCTCACATCAAAGTGGGCGCCACGATAGCCGAATGCCGGCTCATCCTCGATCTTCACCGCAGGAAGCGAAGGGTCCGAAGCAAGACACTTGCGAAGGGTCTGAGCCCCGTAAAAGACGCCCGCAGAAGAACCGCCCCTGATAGAAACGCCATCAGAACCGATTGTCAGCTCATAGCCTTCCTCCGGAAGTTTTTTGTCAATGTCAATGCTGACCTCATTCTCAGAAACCGGCTTGACAGCAACGGCCAGTCGCTTCCCCGTTTCCTCGGCAATATAATCCGACAGGAATCCGGCCTCATTGAAAAGAGCAGAATCCGGCAGAGAAATCAGCGTATTGTCATTGATAAGAAATGAGCCTCTTCCCGCAGTCATCGTTTTCGGGGCAGGGACGATTTCATAAGATATTTCACTTTGACTATTACATGAAACAATGCCGATTACGGCAGCCAACAACGGCATCAGTGACAGACACTTCATCTTGTTTGCAGCTTTAAATGTTACTACTCGAAAGAGGCTTGTCGCAAGTCCTTTCCGAAGACAAAAGTAGTACATTTTTCGCTATTTTTTCATTTTTCTTATTATTTATCCGATAATTTGTAAAAAATTTCATAAATTTGAAAATCAATAACTCAAGCAGCGCAAGCACAAAACTTGAGCATATACAACAACGCCCGGCCTGCCAATTTGAAGAGGCAGGCCAAGCAAAAGAATGAATAGTATCATGGCAGAAGGTTTTTTCAGTAATGTAAATGAAAAGAACGCAGTGCTTAAACAGAGAATCCTCAGTTTATGTATCGCGGACGGCGACTACAGCATATCTGATTTCAGCAAAGAGCTGGACAGCAGCATCCCGACAATCACGAAACTTGTATCCGAACTGATCGAGGCAGGATACCTGAAAGATCTCGGCAAGGCCGGAATTTCCAGCGGCCGCAGACCGAGCATCTACGGACTGAATCCGGACGCAGGCTATATTGTCGGCGTGGATGTCAGAAGGTATCACGTAAGCATCGCAGTAACAGACTTCAAAGGAAAGATTGTCGATTCCCAATCGGATATTCCATTTGCATTGACAAATACAGTGGAATCTTTCCACGACCTGTGCAACTTCATTCTCAAGCATATAACCAAACTCGGCATAAAGAAAGAGCAGGTTCTCTCTTACGGACTGAACCTGACGGGACGCGTAAATCACGTGACAGGTTATAGTTATTCCTATTTCATCGGAGAGGACAAGCCGATCGCGGCTACGATGGAAAGCTTCCTCGAACGCCCTGTATATATCGAAAATGACTCCAGGGCCATGTGCTTCGGAGAATATCGCGCCGGTATCGGCAAAAATGAGCAGAACATGATTTTCATCAATGTCAGCTGGGGTCTGGGAATGGGTATGATAATGGACGGAAAGCTGTACTACGGAAAATCAGGGTTCTCAGGTGAAATAGGACACGTTCCACTACTCTCAAACGACATAATCTGTCAATGCGGAAAGGTGGGTTGCCTCGAGACCGAAGCCTCAGGCTCAGCACTTCACAGGGAATTCATAGAAAAACTAGCAGCCGGCAGAGCATCCATACTCTCCGAAAAATACAGGAAAGGAGAAGAAATCACCATTGAAGACATTACAGACGCATTGGCCGATGAAGACATGCTGGCAATCGAATGTATTGAACATGTCGGCAAGACATTGGGAAAAGCATTGGCCGGACTCATAAACATCTTCAATCCGGAGCTCGTCGTCATCGGCGGAAGACTCAATGTCACGGGCGATTATCTCCTTCTGCCTATCAAGAGCGCAATCAACAAATATTCGCTCAATATGGTAAGCAAGGATTCAAGGATTGAAATGTCCAAGCTGGGCAAGAACGCGGGACCTATCGGAGCCTGCATGCTTTCAAGAAGCCGGCTCCTTGGTCTGATGTAAACAATTTCAAAATATCTAACACGCTGAGTATTGGATTATTGCTGACGAATTTGTAGCTTTGGATTTGATTCACCTATAATATTTATCAATTATGAAAGCTACAAGAATCCTAAGCGCCATAGTGATCGGCGCATTCGCAGTTTTCTCATTTTCATGCAAGAAAGATTCTCCAACTGCGCCGGATACCCCGGGACCAAAACCGGAAAATCCTGACGAAACGGTCGTACCTGCACCGGTCCCTATGGACACACTAGTCTATGCCTTTGGTCAGGAAGCGGTCAAGAACCAGACATATTACTATGCCACGATCTGGAAAGACGGCAAGAGAACCCTACTCTCTGACGGCAAATATGACGCCTTCTGCAACGCCGCATTCGCAGACAACGAATATCTGTACGTGGTAGGCTGCGAGGCTACAGGCGACCTGATAGACGACGGATTCTATGATCCGTACAATGCCAACAGAGGCGTCCTCTGGAAAGTCAAGATCGGGGATGAGACAAATGTGACCAAGACCAATCTCAGCGACGGAAAATACAACACATCCCCCATAGCAGTCACAGTAGTGGACGGAAAGGTCTATGCCGCAGGCTTCGACACGCCGAAGTTCGACAGAAGAGTCATCATGTGGTCAGACGGACAGCAGGAATATCTTACTGACGGCAGTTCTGACGCCCTCGCGTATTGCATCTATGCAGACGGAAAAGACATATATGTAGGCGGTTACATCCAGCCGGCAGACAACAAGTCGGGCGGAATCGCGACAATCTGGAAGAACGGCGTCGCACAAAGCCTGACGGACGGAAGCACAGTGGCGAAGGTCAATGCTATCTGCGTGGACAACGGCAAGGTTTATGCGGCCGGAGCGGAAAAAGTATCCGGCGGACGCTGGAAGGGAGTCCTCTGGATAGACGGCAAAGCACAGTATTTCACGGAAGAGGCCGGCACTGAAGTCTGCGGACTTTACGTTAAGGATGGAAAGTATGTCATCTCAGGGAACATGACCGGAACAGGTTCTGCCAGCGACATTTCCGTCTATGTATGGACCAATGACGGTGCGACCAAGATTTCCTCCGACGATGTGTGCCAGGGCACAGGTCAGTCTGTCGTAGGTAAGGATGTCTATGTATGTGGCAATCAGTTCATTGGCTATACAGAAGACTACATGGAAATCTATAACGGACATCTCTGGAAAAACGGCGAACTTCAGACTCTGGAAGTAGAAGCCCAGGACTACTCGCTCTGGGGAGTGACTTTCGCATCAGTTCCGAAGAATAAGCCAGAATAATCACCGGACAATCAGTTGTACAGCTCAGGCCCAGCTATCTGCAGGACTTGAGCTGTTTTTCGATTTCCATACGCTCCGACTCCTTCATCGGAAGGGTCAATGCCTTCTGCAGGCAACTGGAAGCCTCATCCCCACGACCCACAGAAAGATAATATTGGCTAAGGGTCTTGTAAGTATTATAATATTCCGGATTCAGAGAAACATACAACTTCAATGAATCATCAGGAAATGGCAGTCCGAGATGGGCAGCTTTCTGAATCACATACGTCATGCGCTTAAACTCCAGGACATTCCTGAATTCCTGAGAATGCACGAATGAATCCTCAGGAATTTCATCGGAAACGGATTCAATGTCAGAAGAAAAATCAGAAGAGAATACCTTTTCCAAATCATAGCAGACGAACTTTCCACACTGCCAAGGCGAAGTGGATACCCAGATCTTCCTTTCCTCCGGACGGAAAATCACAGAGTGCATCGCCAGCAGCTGATTGATAGCCAGTTCATTGCAATAACCTACAGACTTGCCGCACTCACCTCGCATATCACGTAAGATGCAGGCAGCCGAGGCTACTGAAACACGACCGGCAGAATCGAGAAGTTCCTCTACCCTGCGGAAACGATGCATGCTGTCCGACATACGGATATTCTCGACATTGACAGGATCATCCTTGAAAAGGTTTGACTGATAATGGTTTGTGCAAATGATTCTAGTTACTGAAGAATCAGATGCGGCCGGATCGTACAACGCCATTGAAGACGGAGTCTTTTCAATAATTGCCACCCTCCTGTCATTGACAGAACCCACCATTATCGACTCTGAAACGAAGGTGCTGTACTCCCCCGCGATTTTCCATGCCTCCTCAATGGTGGAGGCATATTGGAGTATTCGCTTGGTCAATATCGATATCGGAGTGGCAGACATCGTAGGCACCTCAAGCTTGGAGGCATTGATAGTTACGGTCAGGCCCTCGGTGTTCATTCCCGAAAGGACACCCAACATTCCCGGCCAGGTAACAGAGACATAAGCATAACCAGAGTCAGGTTTCTCAAAGAGTATCAGTTTGTTACGGGCAAAATCCTCACCCATGTAGAAGTCGAAGTTGCGCCCGATTATCATCGATGAGTCCTCCGAATCCTTGCCCCAGGCGGCAAAAGAAGTGCATCCGACAAGCATGTAATCCTGCATGACGTGACCGATGTCGTGGGCCGAATGGTACTGCATCTGCCGCTCGTAAGGATTTCCGAAATCGTCGAATTCATGTGTACATGAGGCAGACACGCCCTTAATCTCCTGACGATATTCCAGAGGGACGCTCTGCCCCAGACGCCTGTTGAAAATCGTGATAAAGTAATGCAGAAAATCGCGATAGCGCTTGCTGGGAACCATCTCGAAAAGTTTGTCAGTAAAAGCCTTTTCCTGTATATAAAGCAGGTCAGGAGCCAGCTTGCCGATTGCCTCTCCACGCTCAAATGCGGAACCGGAAACCTTCATCTCCCAGAGCCCTTCCGCATTGATACGCAATGCATTGTCCTTCCATCTGCGGAGGCTGTCGGACACGATTTCCGCATTCCCTTCCGTAGGCGAAAACTCCGGCTCATCAAGATCCGCAGTCGCATGAAGCGCCACACAGACAGTTGCAAGTACCAGGGCTAGAGCCAGTACACCGGCAAGAACCCACAAGAGCAGTTTAAGAAAAAACTTGGCAAAACGTGACATAACTTCATCTAAAACTTCAATATATAGAATGTATTGGAAGTGACAGCATCATTGGAACGGACAGTCATCTTCAATCCGACTGCAGAGGCAATTGTTTCCATTCTTGAATGGGACATGAAATTCAGTTCTCCCTGAGTACGGTTGAATGCAAGAATACGGGTGGAGAACACTTCGCTCAATGCTGTAACTTTCTGTCCCTTCGCATTTTCCGAATCAGAATCGCGCACCAGAATCATACCTCCCGGCAACAGTTTTTCAGCACATCTTCTTATCAATGCCTCCTGCGCCTGTGGATCGAGATAATGCAGCATATCGCTGATTACAAACGCATTGCTCTCAGGAAGTTCACATTCTGACGCATTGCCGCACCTGAACTCGAGATCCGGAAGATTCTTCAGAAGCCAGGAGTTCTGCGCAACTGCTATCTTGTCAGCATCATAGTCAATGCCGATAATCCGTCTCTCCGGGCAATACATGGAAAGCATGAAATCCATCTGTCCCATGCCGCAGCCTATATCGGTTATCCTGCCCTCTCTTGGAAGGACATAGTGGAAGAACGAATAACTGTCCTCCATCTTGGTCTTGACCTTCACATACCACTCAGTCACAGGACCTTTGTATATATAGGAAGAGACCAGAGCCTTACGGAAATACGGATTCACAGGGCTGTCATACTTCCTGCACAATTCAGCATATTCCGCCTTCACCAACGACGAAATTCGAACCGTAAGTTCATGATACTCAACGCCGGCAGACTGGACAGACGGCAGGATTTCAGTAACGGCAATGCCTTCAGTCATATTGAAACCCTGATTCTTCGGAGCAATCCTCCAGTTGCCATAGAACACCACAGGTATGACAGGAACTCCAACCTGCGATGCAAGATAGAAAGCTCCCTTATGGAACCTCTTGATTTTGCCGTTCAGGGATCGTGTTCCCTCAGGGAAAACAGCAAGACACCAGCCGTCTGCCACATCCACGCGCAATCTTTCAAGAGACTTCTCATAGCCTTCAGAACGGCTGTAATAGCCTAGGAATCTGGAAATCACCCCGAATAGTGGAGAAGTCAGCACCCAGTCGGCCACCATAAACTTCACCTTCGGGAAGGTCGCCAGAATCATTATTATGTCCAGAGAAGACTGATGATTTGCGACAATGACTCCCGCCTCGCCATTCCAGCTCCTAATCAGTTCTCCGTCTGGTCCGATACGCTTAGGATGAATGAACGCAGCATAGCCTACCAGAATACGGCATGCCCTGTGCAGCATCCAGCCGATTGCAGCCTGTCTTGAACTCTTCTTTGCTGGAACTAGCATGGCCACGAAACTAAGCAGCAGGATAAATGCACTGCCAAGCACAGGAGGTATGTAGAAAACGATATTACGCAGAATAGCCCAAAGCGTGAACGGCGGACGTCCCTGCGAGGTGGGTTTCGTAACAAAGGCATTGAAAATCACCGGCTCTGCAGTATAGGCGACGAGCACTACGGCGAACATTCCGAGAATTGTTATAATCGCGATGGAATGAAGTGCCGGATGGCGGGCGAAGACCAATGCTCCGATTCCCACTATCATTGTAAAGGCAGAGAAGAATATCGCCGTCTTGTGAGGGTCAAGTAACTTCTTGCCGGTCTTATACTTATAGAGAAGGCCCTCCATGATGAAGATACTGAAATCGTCTCCCATACCGAAAATGAAAGTGGACAGGATGATGTTCACTATATTGAACTGGACTCCCAGCATACCCATAATTCCCGTGATTATCACCCAGCTGATGGCCATAGGGAGGAAACTCAGCAAAGCCAGTTCCAGACGACCGTAAGAAAGCCAGAGAACGAAGAAAATCAGGAACGAGGATATGAAAAGTATCAGATAAAAGTCATTGTTGATACCCTCTGCAGCCTTTCCCGCAAAATATCCCTGGTCGAAAATCACGACATCATGGTCATCCGCAAACCTCGCATACACTTCATCAATGTTTTCCTTGTCCATTGTCACCTGAGTGATGAACATCTTCAAGTCATCGGAAGCGCCCACCCAGCTGGTAAATGCCTCAGGGACAGACTTGTCACTGAAATAATCCAGAGGTTCATACTTCCTGGAAAGCCTTGCAAGTGCTCCGTCGAATGCGTCTTCCCTGAATCCGTAACGAAGGGCGGCAGCCCTGACCTCAGCAGTCAGTTTCTCAACACGTTCATCGCTCCACCAGGCATTCCATCTGTCTATTCTTGCCTGCTGTTCCTCAGGACCGCAAATAAATGAGTCACCGTCCGAGAAACCCTCCACAAGGCCTTCAACTCGCATTGACTCAAGCTTTTGCGAAGTGTTTCCATAGGTTTCATATGCCTCTTCCGCAGTTCTGCCTACGCTTACGAACATAACTGTCTTCATGCTGTCCGCAGTTTCCGCTGTAAGTATCTGTTCGGCTTCCTTGAGTTTAGGCTCCCAGTAAGTCAGCCCCATCATATCACTCTCGAAGCCAACTTTTGTGGACATATAGACGCAAACAGCGGTCAGAACCACAAGCGCTCCTTTCAGCCACTTGTTCTTGTCATACGGATAAGAACTTATCTTTTCAATGACGCGGAGTACTCTCCCCTCTCGCAGATCCGCCTGTCCCACAAGGAATTGCGGAAGAAAGACAAGACAGAAAAGCATTGTTCCGACCAAGGTCAATGCTGCAAAGAGTCCGAAGTCCTGGAGAAGTCCTGACGAGGTGAAAAGCAATCCGGCAAACGCACCGACTGTAGTCACACTCCCTATTATCAATGGATTACAAAGTTCATCAAGCAGCTGAGGTATGTCATGCACATAGTTCTGATGAGCCAGCAGATGAATGGAATAACTCAGGGCGATACCCATGATGGCAGCACCCGCACCCACTGCAATTCCCGAAATGCTTCCGCACAGCAGCCATGACATGGCCAAAGCGAAGATTGCTCCATACAATACCGGACAGAGTATCAGGAAGATGGAACGCCTGCGCTTGAACACGGCAAGTATAAACAGGACAATGATAATCAGTGCAACAATAGAAGTGGAATAAGTATCGCGCTTAATCTGTCTCGCATTATAGACACTCATTACAGGGCCGCCGAAATAATGCATCCTGACCGTCGGAAATTCCTTAGACAATGTATCCAGAGCGGCATCTATAACATTGACCAGCTTGTCATTACGTCCTGTCTCTCCGGACGCGAAGGCTGGCTCAATAAATGACAACATTGTCTTTCCCCCGGGCGTGAAAACATGTCCGTCACGGATGACATAGTCTGTGGCGGGGTTGAGCCGGGAGGTTCTGGACATGACACTGCCTCCGATTGCCAGCGGGTCAGCCATGATATAGTCTTTCATCGCAAATCCTGCCGGCGAAATCAGATTTATGTAATCATTCATTATCGCCGAATCCACCGCCTCAGGAGAATCCAGCTCCGAAAGACGCTCATAATCAGCGTCTTCCATAAATGACGGCAGATGGTCAAGCACGAAATTGATCATCCCTGCAGCATCAGCCTGACCGATGCTCCCTACATATTTGTCGATGATTCTGTCCTCTCCGCAAAGTATCTCCCCGAGCCTGTCCGAAGCGAGATAAAGGCTGTCAAGCGTCTCGGCTTCAGGCACTTCAGATGTATCAGCAGCATTGAACATGACGATAACCTTGTCGCTCACTTTCAGGTGCGAAAATACATCAGCCATGTTGGCCGTATTCTTGGACGACGGAAAGAATGAGGTGATGTTTTCCTCGAATTGTATTCTGGAGGCCATCAGGACAAGCACGGCAATGCTGGCGAACAATGACGTCCAGAAAGCAGCCCGATGGTTTCTGAACCAATAATATAGTCTTATGAAAAATCTGGACATCTTACTGAGGATTTGATGGTCGGCGGAAAACCGAGAGCAGCATCATTGACACGACCCAACACAGAACAGCCAGCACTATTCCGAAAATGATACTTCCGAAAATATACTGGACAAGAATACCGCCGATGGACGTCATGTCGATCTGCTGGAACGAA
>ULSA01009939.1_pt1 | contig 18132 bp, 9 predicted proteins | sample 1955951 | NCBI WGS metagenome assembly ULSA01 (sample SAMEA4835697, study PRJEB28245) | human gut metagenome | biome: gut microbiome; material: fecal sample | place: Denmark | collected 2008 | reverse complement strand
GCAGGACCATCTCGGCAACAACCGCGCCGTGGTCAGTGAGGCCGGCACGATGGAACAGACCACGGAGTACTACCCGTTTGGCGGTATCTATGGTGATGTCAGCACGAATCCCGGTCTCCAACTCTATAAGTACAACGGCAAGGAATTTGACCATTCTTTGGGCCTTGACCTGTACGACTACGGCGCACGTCTGTATGACCCGGCACTTGTAGTAGTATGGACGGGGGGAGACCCGTTGGTGGATGAATATGGTGGTATTAGTCCGTATGCGTATTGCGGAAACAATCCTGTAAATGCGATAGATCCTGATGGAAAGAAGCTCATACTTGTAGGAACTTGGGAGCAGCGAATGCTTATATTAAGACAGATGCAAAAATTGACTAATGATAAACTTGGAATGAAAAGGAATACAGGAGAAATAATTATTATGAACAGAGGTTCAAAGAATTTGAATAGAAACCTAAAAACAGGTTCTTCTCTTATCTCATCGGTTATTAGTAATGAGCATACTGCCACTATTGGTCTGACAACAAATTCTAGCCATGCTCATCGTGTTTATCGGCTTGATGCAATAAATGGTAAGGGAACGGACACTCAAATATGGTATAATATAGAAGTAAGACCGTTTGTACTAACAAAGGACGAGGGTACAGGCAAAATAAACAAAGAGGCTATTCCTTCACAAATAGTTCTTGGACATGAACTCATCCACGGGTTAAGAAGTATGAACGGAACGGGAAGGCATAGTGATATAAGGAAAGAATATAAATATACAGATACACAAGGTGGTGTATGGAGTTATCGCGAAAAGCAAGAAGAACTGGAGACGGTTGGAATACTCAGTGACGAGAGAAATAGGGAATATACTGAGAATAATCTGAGAAAGGAGCAACATTTAAACATAAGAATAAAATATTAAACAATATGAAAAAGATAATTTATATGTCAATATTAATCTGTGCATATCTGGTATGCACAGGTTGTAGTAGGAAAGACAAAAATGACCATGCGATATGCAGGCTTTATATTCTTCCTAGAAATATGATATTTCCTTTTTATTATGTAGAAGTGACAGACAGTCAGACTATAAGGACAACTTTAGGCAAAGGGGCGTCTACGATAAATTTCGAACTTATGTATGAGGACAATGTGCGCTTTTACCCTTATCGTGACAGTATCATAGCAGACAGGACACAGTATAAGAAATATGAAATGGATGAAACTGGTAGAAAAGTATGGTATATTGAAAAGTTCAGACAGAAAGAACAAAGAATATCTTTTAATGATTATAGAAGTCTGAAAGATGAGATAGAAAAAGTGAAGGAAATGGAAGAAATAAACGAATTTGCAGACACTGGGTCTGATGATGTGGCTGGATGTATAATCCTAATAGATGACAGACAATATATTATGCTATATATTGGAGAACTGAACTGCAAATTTAGCCCTTTAATAAACAAGATTATGGAACTCTCTCCAATAGACATTAATATGAAAGATGTTTGGTATGGTGTTCTTCCGACGACAACACCAGAGGCTTATCACAATGAATGATAAATCTTATAGTGTCGAAAAGATAAATTGAGTAATGCTTCGGATACGTTCTGTTGGTTTATAGTTTTTTATGAGTAATCTTTGTAACTTTGTTTATGACCTCCACCACGTTGTCATACAGGGTGTCTGCAAGAACACGCCGGCAGACTGTATGTCCGCCGTTGTCAACTATTCAGGCAATGGCGGTATATGCAACTCCGGCTATTCCTATGTCTCGTATTACGGTGGCGTAGAACTTATTCCCCCGAGATGGAGACAGTCAACTACTATGATAGGTACAACTTCTTCAACAGGACGCTTTTCCACATATATAATAATGATTCGCTCACGAGTGGTGCTGCCGGTCTTCTTACCGGCAGCGTGACGAACTCCACGGACAGTGCACAACTGTACAATGGCAATGAATTTGACCATTCTTTAAGACTTGCCCTATACGACTACGGTGCACGTCACATCTTCTCTAAGTTGATTCTTATTCCGGCATAGAACATACGCCCCTGCACAGGTCCCCAAACCATTGTCGGATCGAACGCACTGCTCCACGGGTTCTCCGCGTTCATGACAGGGTTCTTCTGCTTGAAGCCTGTAAGGTTTTCCGCGCCCACATACACGGAGAAATGTCTGAACCAGCGTGACACCTGCGCACTCACCTGCTCGTATGATCCGAAACTGCCAGCCCACGACTTCGTTCCGTCCGGCATACCGTATGGCTCAGGCATCCTTCCGCCACCGTTTAGTTGTAGGGTAGCGTCAAACTGCCACAGTCCGAGTGGCGTTTTGTACGACGCTGTAAGCAGTCCCTTGTAGCGGCTCGTCAGCGGACGCTGCCTCAGTTCCCCGCCATACGTGCTCTTCACATCGTTGTAACGATAGGCGGCAGTCAGCGTCATGCCCTTGAACACGGGGTAAGAGGCGTCCACCTGAAACGTGTGCGAATACGACCTCCCCTCCAAGTTGGCGATATGTATCACTCCCGGCTCGCTGTCATAGTCAATCACCGCCTGCTGCCCGAAGTCGGTATAGAAGTATTCCGCGTTCAGGTTCAGCGTCTTACCAGCCAAAGGAATATACAGAGCCGTGCTGACACCATAGTTCCACGCCCTCTCCTGCTTCAGGTTGTCGATGACAAGCTGCCGACTGCTCGCCAGCAGATAGTGGTTTTCCGCCAGCGCATGGACGGTGCGGTAGCCCTTTCCCACCGACGCGCGCAGCGACACGATGTCGTTAGGCGACCATTTCACGTGCGCTCTTGGAGTTACAAACGTGCCGTAAATGCTGCTGTGGTCTATCCGCAGTCCTCCCATCGCCACGAGCTTGCCGTGCAAGTCATACGTATACTGCACATACGCCCCTGGCGTTGTCTCCTTCTCTACGCTCTTAGTCCTCCCGTTTATGCCGTCCGCCAGCCACTGGCTGTAATAGTCATGGTTGAAGCTGACACCTGCGGAAAGGCTGTGGTCATGGCCGAGTTTCGTCTCAAAAACCATCGAGGCGTATGCATTCTTTTCCCTCACGTCATAAACCTTCATGCCGAAATATGAGTTAAGGCTGTGGAACGTCCCCGACGTTATAAGCGCGATGCTGGTGTTGTGTTCCTTATCAAGGATTAAGGCGTTCTTCGTGGCAAGCTCTATACGGTCGGTCTCCATTCCTATCTTAAACAATCCATGCTCCTCGTCCGGCGTAGCGTGACCGGACGACTGCCCTCCCTCGCGCTTCTCCCTCAGAGCCCTTATGTATGCGTGGAGTATGTACCTGTCGCTGAAATATCCCCATTTGTTCTGGATGTTATACTGTCTCACCTTAGGTTCATCGAGGAAACCGTCGCCGTTGTCATCATGGCTGCTAAGATTGTCCTCGTAGTGTAGCATCAGCCCCGTGCTCAACCGGTTGTTGATATGTATGTTGGCATCGGCGTTGATGTCCACCTTCGCCATGGTGTTCATATACATATTGAAGTTCACCATCTCCACGTCCTGCGGTTCCTTGAAGCCGATGTTTATCTGGCCGGTCATCGACTCATAGCCGTTCTTCACTGAAGAGCTGCCCTTGGACACCTGTATCCCCTTCATCCATGCCCCCGGGATATACCCGAGCGAATAGGGCGATGCCGCGCCACGGTAGGCTGGTATATTCTCCGCAAGCATCTGCACGTATGTCCCCGACAATCCGAGGAGCTTTATCTGCTTTGCTCCCGTAGCCGCGTCGGAGTAGTTGACGTCTACAGAGGGATTGGTGGTGAAGCTCTCGCCGAGGTTGCAGCACGCTGCCTTGAGCAGCTCCAGACTGTTTATTAGGTCAGCGTTTGCCACCCCACGGCTTTTCACTGTCCCCGCGCGGCGGGTTGTCACGGTAACTTCTTTCAGTTGCTGGTCTTTCATTTCCGGCACACTGTCGCTCTGTGCCACAGCTATTTCAGGCAACAGCACCATAAGAGCTGAAGCCAATAGTTCTAATTTCATTGTCCTTTTATAATTGATTTCATGCGCAAATGTATCGCATATTATTGCAATACGGTTGCGAACTTGTTGTTAAATAAAAACTACACTCCAAAGGCGGGGGCTGTATTCCCGCCGTAAGAAAAAAACAAGCCTGAAATCAAATAAGCAAAACCTTGATTAACCGCAGATATGCCCTGGGCGGCAAAGAGGCTTTCTCCGTTATCCTCCCATGCTGGAAGCCCGCCAAGCCTATTATGCCAAGACAATCTGCGAGACGCCACTCTATGACGGCGCACACGATATTAGGCACTACGGAGAAATCATGGACGAAAGACTTAGTGTATGGCGTGAGCTTGACAACAGTGACGCTGATGCAGTTTGGATTCTCCGGGCAACCGTCCTCACAGCCGTCAGCCTCCAAAGAGACATCCCAGCCCGACATTTCGGTATGGCAACAACGCACTATCGCCACGCCTCCCACGAGATAGACAATCATCGTTGAGAGGAATACGGACAATATTATGTTACCAAGTCTCTTCATCATACAAATTATATATATGGCAGGCAACGTCTGCCGCCTGTGTCCACTACGCTGGTGCAAAATTACGGAAAATCCACGGAACTGGCGAAAAAACATCATAAAAAATGCGCCAGCCAAACAATAATATATGGTTCTCTATTGTCTTGGCTACTTGAATCAGTGTATAAAGAAATCATTTTCTAATGCTTTACACTTCATATTTCGCAATTTGAAAGTTTTACCCTTCCGTGGTATCTCGACGGCAGTTATATAACTATATTTTCTTTAGTAATTAGTGCATTTATAGGAATTATAAGGAAATAATAAAAAACTTGTCAATGCGGGGTGACCTGTTTAATTTATCTCATCCCTTAAATGCAAACGATTGCACAACAAATACACTACTTTTTGATTTAAAACAAGCGGCATGAGCTGTAAAAACTATTAATTTTGCATACGATTCTTGCGTGCGCAATGCTCTACCGAGACATTAGTAACTAATATAATCAATTATAACCTAATTAAAAATTAAATTACAACATTCTTATGAAGAAATTCAGACTTCTACTTTTTATGGTGATGGCATTGTTATTCGGTGCCACACAGCAAACAATGGCGGATGGAACATTCGTTGGCGACCGTACCGATTTCCGTGACGAAACCATCTACTTCGCCATGACAACCCGCTTTTACGACGGAGACCCGCAGAACAATGTTTATTGCTGGGACGGCATCAAGAACATCAACGACCCGGAGTGGCGCGGCGACTTCAGAGGACTCATCGACAAACTCGACTACATCAAAGCTCTCGGATTCACGGCGGTATGGATTACGCCTATCGTAGAGAACGGCTCGGGACTCGACTATCACGGCTACCATGCCATGGACTTCTCGAAGATAGACCACCGATATGTGTCCAAGGAAAGCACCGATGCAGATGCAGACGTTGCTTTTCAGGAACTTATAGACGAGGTACACAAACGTGGTATGAAGCTCATACTTGACATCGTGCTTCAGCACACCGGCAACTTCGGCGAGAACTACTTGTGCAAGATGTTCAAGAAGGACTACACGCAGGATTTGGGCGATATCAATGCCTCGATGATACCTATGACGGTGTCGAAAGGTGGCGCGCTGCCCGACGAATATCCCGACATGAAGCCCGCAGACCAGTACGGCACGCGTCTGGCAATGATGAAGAACTCGGACTTTACCAACCGCGACATACACAACTACTGGCATCACAAGGCGTGGTTTGACTGGGATGACCCGTCGCGCTGGTGGGGACAGATTGCCGGCGACTGTGTAGACCTGAACACAGAGCACCCGACCGTGACCAACTATCTCGTGGAGTGCTACTCCCGTTTCATCAAGATGGGTATCGACGGCTTCCGTATTGACACCGCCGGACATATTCCACGTCTGTCTTTCAACAAGATGTTCCTGCCGCAGTTCATCGAGGCTGCAAACAGCGCAGAGGCAAAGGCAAAGCGCGGCGACACTCCTTTCTTCATGTATGGTGAGGTGTGCGCACGCTCAATGGAGGTGATTTACCGTGGCGACAACTATAACTGCTCGCCTTGTTACTACACATGGAAGGAATCGAAGGACTACGAATGGACAATGGATCCCAAAACTTGGGACGCTGTCGAGGCTATACCGACAGAGAAAGAAGGCTCACAGGACTTCTTCACCGTACAGGGACACCCGAACTGGGAGTCTTGCTTGCAGTCGGGTATCGACGACAAGGGACACGCAGAGTCTATCCTGCGCAAGAGCAACAACGCGCTGCTCAACGGCAACGACTATCATACGCCGGACTATAAGGACTTCTCAGGACTGAACGTGATAGACTTCGCGATGCACTGGAACTTTAATTCCGCACAGGGAGCGTTCGGCGTTCACGGTCAGGACAACCTCTATAACGACGCTACATATAATGTGGTGTATGTGGACTCTCACGACTATGCGCCCGACAGCAACTACCGTTTCACGGGTACTCAGGACACTTGGGCTGAGAACTTGTCGCTGATGTTCACCTTCCGCGGCATACCTTGTATATATTACGGCTCTGAGGTTGAGTTCCAAAAGGGATGTCCTATCGACAAGGGTGCGGTTGAGGCACTGAAGAATACGGGCCGCGCATACTTCGGAGGATATATCGAGGGCGATGTTACGGTGAATGATTTCGCAGACTGGACCAATGCGACAGGCAACATGAAGTCTACTCTTACCTATCCGCTGGCACGCCACATACAGCGTCTGAACAAGATTCGCGCAGCCGTTCCGGCATTGCGCAAGGGTCAGTATAGCACAGACGGATGCTCGGGCAAGATGTCGTTCAAGCGTCGTTACGTGGATGCCAACACCGACTCATACGTGCTCGTGACCATCAGTGGAAGCTCTACATTCACCAATATCCTCAACGGTCGTTATGTAGACGCTATCACCGGCGAGGAAGTTAATGTTACAAACAACACGCTCACAGCCACTTGCTCGGGCAAGGGAAATATGCGTGTGTATGTTCTCGACACTGATAAGACAAAGGCACCGGGCAAGGTTGGCGAGGACGGCAAGTACCTCTACAATGCTACATCGGTAGACCAGGCTTGGGAGACATGGGCAGACGAGACCATGCCGGAAGAGACTTGGACTGAGAAACCGGTCGGCGGTGGCGGCAGTGGCGGTAGCGAGCGCGAAGAGCCGGCAGAAGTAACTGAGCCGGCAATGGAGGAGGGCGAGCAGGCCATCTTCCTTGAGCACGAGTCATGGAATCCTGCATCTGTGTGGGTATGGAACGACACCAAGAACTTCACCGGTGGCACATGGCCCGGACAGAGCATGACATATCTCGGCAACAACGTATATAAGTGGACTTACACCGGCGAGGGCGAGATTCCGGCAGACGCTCTGATAATATTTAGCAACAAGGGTAATGAGCAGGTTCCGGGACGGGATCAGAGTGGTTTCAAGTTCGTGAACGGAGGATATTACACCGTAAACGGATATGTAAAGACTATTGAGGCTGTCAGCGATGAGGCCCGTGTGAGCGTGTCGCCAAACGGTGGCGAGTTCACCGAAACCATCAGCGTAACGGTGAAGGCTAATGCCAACTGCACATCGGCATGGTATAAGATAGGCAACGGAGCGGAGACACAAATCACCGGTTCAACTACATTCACCCTCGGAGAGGATATGGCTGCGGGCGAGTCGGTAACCGTAAGCTGGAGTGCGACAGGTGCAAAAGGCACAAACACTGGCTCTGCTAAATTCACAAAGGTAGAGAAACCTGTAGATATTACGGTTTATTACGACAACTCCGTGACAAAATGGCAGACGGTGAATATTCACCATTGGGGTACGCCTTCGGCTACAAACTGGCCTGGAGTACCTATGAAGAAGATCAGCGAGACGATGTGGGAGTTCACCATTCCAGCTGAGACTGTGGGTATAATCTTCAATAATGGAAACGGTGACCAGACCAACGACATCAAGACCATCCTCCCGAACCATATATACAAAGGTACAGGCAACCGTGGTTGGGAAGACCTCGGCGAGAATCCGGCAACGGGCATCGGTTCTGTTGCTGCGCCAAGCAAAGGGGGGGTGACTTACTACAACCTTATGGGCATGGAAGTGAAGAAACCTGCGCACGGAGTTTACATTGTCAAGAGAGGCAACAAGATGACTAAGGTATATCTCAAATAAGGTATCCCATTCATAAAACAAACTATGGGGGTGTGTCGTAATTATCGCTTACGGCACAGCCCCTTGTTTTTTGTTTGGCCATTTCTTAGCATAATGTCAAAGACCGCAATACAATATCTCCGTTCAAGAGCTATGTCGAAGACTCCCCGCCTCTCCGACAATGCAAAGGTACGATATGCTTCAGTGGCTACCTTAACACTGTTCAGTGGCTATCTTAACACTGTTCAGTGGCTATCTTAACAGCGTTCAGTGGCTACCTCAACGGTGTTCAGTGGCTATCTCAACGGTTTTAATGTCGCACTTGGAACATAATTGTTGGCAAAGAATGACGTGTGATGACAGATGGTGACAGATAATGACAGATCGGTAGATGTGGTTAAAACTCTGAAACACAGCAGTTTATAGTAGATGGTGACAGATATGACAGATGTTCTTATATATTTTCGCGAAAATAATAAAATAGTGTTCCTTAAAAGGAATGGTATTTTTTATTTATTATTATAAATGTTATACAAGTAAGTGTCAATCTGTCATCTGTCACAAATATAAAGCGTAATGTCTGACCTTTTGCTTTATTTCTTATTTCTGATAAAAGGTTAAAGAAAAGAATAAAAGGAACAAAAAATATTTCGTCCAGCATCTGATATTAACCGTTTGATGGTTAATAAGTATTAAAATATAAAGATAGTCAATTGAAAATACACGTATTTCGTAAAAAAGTAATACCTTTGCAACCGCAAATCCGTAAGGGTTAGTAACGAGGTGTAGCGCAGTTGGTAGCGTTCCTGGTTTGGGACCAGGCTGTCGCAGGTTCGAGTCCTGTCACCTCGACGCTGGGAGATGAACTTTTAATGGTTCATCTCTTTTTATTTGTTTTGATTACAGAAACTTTGTAATGTTGTTACCTGACTGTGGTACTTTTTTCATCACAGAAGCATTATCGGAATGGGATTAGAGAAGGGCTTTATTCTCCCATCGCGTGGGTTAATGATGCTTTTTACTATCAGCTTCTATTATATTTCCTTCTCTGTTTGCGCAAACAGTGCAATAATGCAAGGTAGACTTTACATTTTTCAGGTAAATATTTGCTATTGTGAATTAATTTAATTATTTTTGCGACACTAAATTAAAAACAATAATTGAAGTTTATATCAACTATGATTGAAAAAAGAGTTTATACTTTTGGCAATGGAAAAGCTGAAGGTCGCGCCGATATGCGCAACTTGCTTGGCGGAAAGGGTGCTAACCTCGCAGAGATGAATCTGATCGGAGTACCGGTTCCTCCGGGTTTCACTATTACCACAGACGTATGTAACGAGTATTTTGAGAAAGGTAAGGACGATGTAGTAGCCCTTCTGAAAGACGACGTAGAGAAAAGCGTAAACCATATTGAGGGTTTAATGAACTCTAAATTTGGCGATACAGAGAACCCTCTGCTCGTTTCTGTACGTTCAGGTGCCCGCGCATCAATGCCGGGAATGATGGACACAATTCTCAACCTCGGTCTGAACGACGCTGTGGCTGAAGGACTTGCCAAGAAGACTAACAATCCTCATTTCGTTTACGACTCATACCGCCGCTTCGTGCAGATGTATGGTGACGTGGTACTTGGCATGAAACCGGTGAACAAAGAAGACATTGACCCATTCGAGGCTATCATACAGAAAGTCAAAGCTGTACGTGGTGTGAAGCTCGACAAGGATTTGTCGGTTGAGGAGCTCAAGGAACTCGTTGTCCTCTTTAAGCAGGCCATCAAAGACCAGACCGGCAAGGAGTTCCCGACTAATCCGATGGAACAGCTTTGGGGAGCAATCTGCGCTGTATTCGATTCTTGGATGAACGAGCGCGCCATCCTCTACCGCAAGATGGAAGGCATCCCTGCCGAATGGGGTACGGCTGTAAACGTACAGGCTATGGTATTCGGAAATATGGGCGACACATCTGCAACGGGTGTATGCTTCAGCCGTGATGCCGCTACGGGCGAGAATCTATTCAACGGAGAGTATCTTGTTAACGCACAGGGTGAGGACGTTGTTGCCGGAATACGCACTCCTCAGCAGATTACAATAGAAGGCTCTCGCCGCTGGGCTAAGCTGCAGGGCATTTCAGAAGAAGAGCGTGCTGCCAAATATCCGTCAATGGAAGAGGCTATGCCGGAAATCTACAAAGAGCTTGATTTCTTACAGAACAAGCTCGAAAACCACTATCACGATATGCAGGATATGGAGTTCACCGTACAGGAAGGCAAACTGTGGTTCTTGCAGACACGTAACGGAAAGCGTACCGGTACGGCGATGGTGAAGATTGCTATGGACCTGATTCGTGAGGGACTTATTGACGAGAAGACTGCTTTGCTCCGCTGCGAGCCGCAGAAACTCGACGAACTGCTCCACCCGGTATTCGACAAGGATGCTTTGAAGAAGGCGAAAGCCATCACACGCGGTCTGCCGGCTTCTCCTGGAGCTGCTTGCGGTCAGATTGTTTTCCATGCAGACGATGCTGAAAACTGGCACAAGGACGGCCATAAAGTAGTAATGGTTCGTATCGAGACTTCACCGGAAGACCTCGCCGGAATGAGCGCAGCCGAGGGTATTCTCACAGCACGAGGTGGTATGACTTCGCACGCAGCAGTTGTTGCACGTGGTATGGGCAAGTGCTGTGTCAGTGGTGCCGGTGCAATAAACGTTAACTATAAAGCCAAGACCGTTGAGATTGAGGGCGTAACATATAAGGAAGGCGACTATATTTCTTTGAACGGCTCTACCGGTGAGGTGTTTGCCGGCGAGATTCCTACAAAGGCTGCCGAACTTTCCGGTGACTTCAAGGCTCTTATGGATCTTTGCGACAAATATACAAAGCTTCAGGTACGCACAAACGCAGATACTCCGCACGACGCAGCCGTAGCTCGCGAGTTTGGTGCTAAGGGTATCGGTCTGACACGTACAGAGCATATGTTCTTCGAGGGCAAGAAGATTGTAGCAATGCGCGAGATGATTCTTGCTGACAGCGCAGAGGGGCGCAAGAATGCTCTCGACAAGTTGCTGCCTTATCAGAAGGCCGACTTCAAGGGTATTCTTGAAGCTATGGACGGATGTCCGGTTAATATCCGCCTTCTCGACCCGCCATTGCACGAGTTCGTTCCTCACGATATTGCAGGACAGCAGACTATGGCAGATGAAATGGGTATCAGCGTAGAGGAAATCCAGAAGCGCGTGAATAGCCTGGCCGAGAACAATCCTATGCTCGGACACCGTGGCTGCCGTCTTGGAATCACATTCCCTGAGATTACAGCCATGCAGACTCGCGCCATACTGAGCGCAGCTTGTGAGCTGAAACTCGCAGGAAAAGACCCGAAACCGGAAATCATGGTGCCGCTGATTGGTATTCTCTATGAGTTCAAACAGCAGAAAGACATAATCATGAAGACCGCGGAAGAAGTCTTTGCCGAGTATTCTACACGTATTGACTTTGAAGTTGGTACGATGATTGAGATTCCTCGTGCAGCCCTCACAGCAGACAAGATTGCTACCGAGGCTGAATACTTCTCATTCGGAACTAATGACTTGACACAGATGACATTCGGTTACAGCCGTGATGACATCGCAAGTTTCTTGCCTGTATATCTCGAAAAGAAGATATTGAAAGTTGACCCGTTCCAGGTTCTCGACCAGAATGGTGTAGGCCAGCTTATCGAAATGGCAGTAGAGAAAGGCCGTGCCGTTCGTCCTGGTATGCGTACAGGTATCTGTGGTGAGCATGGCGGTGAACCAAGTTCTGTCAAGTTCTGCGCGAAAGTGGGCATGAACTATGCTTCATGTTCTCCATTCCGCGTGCCTATCGCAAGACTCGCAGCGGCGCAGGCTGCAGTGGAAGAATAAAAAGTTCTCTTTAATAAAATTAAAATTAGGCCGTAACCTTGCATCAAGGTATTACGGCCTAATTTTGTTTTACTATTATTTTATGCAGAATGACATATTTTTGAGTTACAATATGTTTTATAACGAATATTGTTGGAGTTTTAAGAAAAAAGCTGTAATATTGCAAGTCATAAAAATTAAAATATGAGAAGAACTGTAATATCTTTAATATTAATGCTTGTTTTCTCCGTGGAGACATCATTGGGAAAAACAATGCGGGAGGTTTGGATAGATATGCCAGACTCCATCACGATGTATCTAACCAAAAGTATGCGTACCGAATTGGCTGATTATGTTGATATGAAAGTGTCGGCGGCTACCAAAAACGCAATAGGTGATACGGTCAGAATAGACACTCTAACAAGCGATTACATTGCCGTAACACTCTCGGAGAGTTCCAAACTTGAAATGAAGTTATTGCCAAGAGACGGCAGCAACATCATTTGTATGGTGCGAACATATTACGGAACAGCAGCCGAAAGCATTATTTCTTTTTGGCAACTCGACTGGCAACAACTGCCGGATATATCTATGCCTGCGTTAGAAAACATTGAACTTATAAAGAAACCAGACAGTTTATCTGTTACGGAATTTAATAAAATAAAGGCCATGATAAGTCCGAAGATGATAGAAATGCGATTATCTCCTGATGATAATTCACTACTTCTTTCATACTCCCTGCCTGATGTAAATAAAGAAGACAGCGAGCTTATAAAGTCCATTTTGGTACAAAAAAAGATTAATTGGAACGGGGAAATATTTAATTAATGTTATATTAACAAAATATTTTAGATAAAAGCCATTGCTTTTACAAAGTAAAATTGTAATTTTGCAATGTGTTTTTCATGGTATTAGATTATTAAGGTTAATAAAGATTGGTTGTCGTGAGACAATCAATTTTTTTTGTATTAATACCAAACGACATTCTTATTACATTTGAATATTATCTATTCTAAATCAACAACTGTTATTCCGGCACCGCCAAACTGAACGTGTTCATCACGGCAACTTGCAACATTCGGAACTGTATTCAGATACTGTCTAATTAGTTGACGCAATATGCCATTGCCCTTGCCGTGCAATATTCTGACACGTCCCGCACCAACAAGTATTGCATCGTCGATATAATATTGCACTTGATTAAGAGCCTCATCACCACGCATTCCACGCACATCGAGGTCATGATGAAAATTCTTCTGACGGTCGTCGATGGCCTCACGTGTCATGCGGCTTGCCGTAACGACCGCAAAACTATCATTCTTCTTGTCCTTTTGTTCCGACGGCTTGACTCTTTCCAAGCGGTCAAGCTTCATCTTCGTGCGCATATCGCCGAATATGACGGTGGCAATCTTGCCCTCAATCCCCACGAGAGTACCCACAGAGGTAAGTCCTTTGATGCGGACAGAAGAGCCGACAGCAATATTTGAGGCCGCTCCAGTACCTGCCTGTGGAGCTTTATTGTTGTCCCCTGCCCCACTTTCAGGATTTGCATTAGCCGTTTTCTCCGTAGCTTTCTTTTTCTTCCGTTCCTCCTTACGCTCTTTCCTGCGCTGAATCTGCGCTATCTTACGGGCTATCTTCTCATCTTCCGCCTTCGTGTCGATGGTGCTTACCTCCTGTTTGAAGGCGTCCAATTCCTCACGGATGCGCTTGGTTTCCTCCTTCTCAGCCTGACTCTCGCGTATCTCACGTATCGTATTTTCAATCTTCTTATTGCTCTCACGCAACAGTTCCTCGGCCTGTTCTTTGGCACGCCGCAACACATCCTTGCGACTTTTGTCTATCTCAGCGAGGTCGCTCTCATACTTGGCGATGATTCGCTCCATGTCCTTCTCACGCTGATGTATCGTCTGACGCTTACCTTCCCAATAACGTTTATCACGCACGATGTCCTGCAAATACTTGTCGCTCTGTATATAATCCGAACCGACAATATCACTCGCGTCACGTATTACCTCCTCGGGGATACCTGTCTTGCGCGCTATCTCAATGGCAAACGAGCTGCCCGGCCGTCCGATGGCAAGCTGGAAGAGTGCCCGCATCTCCTTTCTGTCATAGAGCATCGCGGCATTCACCACGTAATCGTGGCTCTCAGCAAAGTGTTTCAGATTCTGATAGTGCGTCGTTATCACTCCCCATGCTTTCTTATTACAGAACTGTTTCAGCACAGCCTCGGCAATCGCACCACCTATCTGCGGCTCTGTTCCCGTGCCAAACTCGTCGATGAGCAACAGAGTCTCGTCGTTTGAGAACTTCATCATATTCTTCATGTTCATCAGATGTGAAGAATACGTACTCAAATCGTTCTCAATGCTCTGCTCGTCACCGATATCTATCATGATATTCTTGAACACTCCCACGGTTGAACGGTCGCCTACCGGCACCGGCAATCCGCACTGAAGCATATATTGGAGCAATCCCACGGTCTTGAGGCAGACGGATTTTCCACCGGCATTCGGTCCTGAAATAATGAGTATCCGCTTGTCCTTTGTAAGCGTAATGTCTAACGGCACGACTTTCTTTCCTTGTTTTTCCAGCGGGATACGAAGCAACGGATGAACAGCCCTAATCCAGTCTATATGCGGATAAGTCTCCACATTCGGCTCGAAACCGTTCTCCATCTTGGCAAATTCAGCCTTTGCGCGTATGAAATCTATATGAGCCAGCAGCTTATACGAGGCTATAATATCCTTCACATGGGGACGCACCGTGGCTGCAAACTCTTTCAAAATACGTATAATCTCTTTTCTTTCCTCATTCTCAAGTTCCCGAATGCGATTATTTGCCTCGACCACTTCTGTCGGTTCTACAAAGACTGTCTTTCCCGTAGCCGACTCGTCATGCACAATTCCCTTTATCTTCCGTTTCAATCCGGGTGCAATAGGAATTACGAGCCTACCATCGCGTATCGTCGGAGTAACGTCTTTCTCAACGAGTCCATCGCTCTGCGCTGTCCTTAATATATTATATAATGTACGCGAGACAGCACCTTCCGACTTCGCCAGTTCCCGCCGTATATGCGAGAGTTCCTGCGAAGCCGAATCCTTTATCTTTCCGTATCGGTCAACTATCCCATCTATTCTGATTACTAATTGAGGAAAGGTCTTGATACCTAAAGTCAGCCGATACAATGAAGGATAGTCTGCCCTACCCTCCTGTCCCGCAGAATCAACTTCGTCATAATTGATTTTCGCATCGGATTTTGGTGCAAGAAAGCCGACAATCTTATGTATAGTGTCCAACGAACGCTTCAAATCAAACAGTTCGCTTTCTTCCATATAAGTGCCCTCAAGACGTATTCGCGCCACGCTCTCACGCACATCAAAAAAGTACTGCAACGGGAAATCATCAGTCTCTTCCTGCAAACGCCGGAACTCGCGCACCTGATTAAGCCATTCATTAATCACGGCCGCATCGCTTGAGAACGTCATATTCCCAACCATCTCCTTGCCAAGAGCCGACAGACAAAATCCGCTGACGAGATTGCGAGCTTCATCAAAACCTATTTTCTGTTCAAAACTATTAGGATAAATCATAATAACCTATTGGTATTAATATAAAAGCAAGACAAAACTCTTATACTTTGAAAATTATATTTACGGAAATATGAAATATTAGAGTTAGCATTAAAAGTAGCCACGCCCTATTACGCAAAATCAGCGCAGTCCGTTAATATTTAACTAACTACGCTGACTTCAGCGGAGAGAGAGGGATTCGAACCCCCGGTGCCTCTCAGCACGACGGTTTTCAAGACCGTTGTAATCGACCACTCTACCATCTCTCCATAATAATGTCGACTAACTTCCTTTCTGAAAGCGAGTGCAAAGGTAAGCAAAATTATTTATATAACATAATTTTCGCTGTAAAAAACATTCCTATTTATTATTTGTTAACAAAACATCAACAAACTAATTAAAAGCATTTTTGAAAAACAAAACTCGGCAAATAAAGGATAATCACTTTACTTGCCGAGTTTTTTATGTTTCAATATACATCCTCTGAATACATTAGAATATATTTGCAAACATATAAATATATTCATCAGATTGCGGAATGCCGGTATTAAATCTTGAAATACTCTTCAAGTTCCGCATTGGCAGAGCCATTGTTGTTGGGTATATCGCGAATAATATTACCATGTTCAAGCAATGCGATGCGCGTACTTATATTTATCGTATGCTGAAGATTATGACTGGATATCAGTATTGTAGCACCATTATCGCGGTTATAGTCTTCCAGAAGTTTCTTCAAGACGTTCTGCGACGTCGGGTCGAGAAAGTTGAAAGGCTCATCGAGAATCACAAGTTCCGGACTGTTCAGCAATGCTGAAATAATACCAATCTTCTGCTTGTTGCCGGCAGAGAAATTACGTATATACTTATTTTGTCCGAGGATTTCGCCACCCATGAAACTCTCAAAGCCCTTAAGCCGCTCGTTCACTTCGTCAGACGACATATTATTAGTCTTCCCGATAAACTCAAAATACTCCTCTGGCGTAAGGAAATCAATCAGGAATCCCTCATCAATATATGCTCCGGTAAATTTCTTCCAAGCCTCCGTCTTTGCAGGATTAAACATCTCACCCTTATCATCTCCATTCAAACAAGATTGAGAATCAGAGTCCGACTCTAACATATCAGATGGAGTTTCAGAGCATGATAAAGAATCGGAAGAAGAAGGACGGCAGGAATTGCCACAAGAACCAAACAAGATCTCTCCCCCATCAGCTTTTATCAAGTCAAGAATAAGTCGGAAGAAGGTAGTTTTTCCGGCACCGTTATTACCCACAAGACCAAGAATTTCGCCCGAGGGAATAGAAAATTTGGGGATATCAACTGCTGTCTTATCCCCAAATACTTTCTTCAAATCAGATACTACGATATTCATATTATCTCAAGTTCTTACCATGACAATGCTTAAACTTCTTGCCACTTCCACATGGACACGGGTCGTTCGGACGCGGCATTTTGTCCTTTACAATCGGCGTATGATTCACCTGACGCGCACTTTCACGAGTGTCCTGTCTTGCGGCAGCAGCCTGTTGCGGATCGCTAAGGCTCTCTTTCTGCTCTGTATAGCGCTGTGAACGCTCCTCAGGCGCAGCCTCCTGCACCTCTTGCTGCATCTCAGGAATCTGTCCGCGCATCAAAATAGAAGCGATACGGTTGTTCATATCGTTTATCATGCTATCCCATAGCTTCACACTCTCCAGCTTAAAGATAAGCAACGGGTCTTTCTGCTCGTAAGAAGCGTTCTGGACACTGTGCTTCAAGTCGTCAAGCTGGCGAAGATTTTCTTTCCAGTTATCGTCAATGATATGCAATACTATAACCTTCTCAAACTGCTTCACAACCGTTTTAGCCTCGCTATCGTAAGCCTCTTTCAGGTTGCAAGGGATATTATATACACGCTTTCCATCGGTTACAGGCACCATAATTCGCTCATAAACAGCTCCCTGCTCCTCATAAACCTTCTTTATTACAGGCCAAGCCACACTCTGTATGCGCTCTGTCTTACGCTTGAAAGCCTCCATAGCCTCGGTGAAAGCACGCTCACAAAGCTTGTCGCTGTCACCACCAATGAACTCGTTCTCGGTGAAAGGACATTCCATAGCGAGCACTTTCAAGAAGCCCTCTTTGCATCCCTCGAAATCGTTTGTGGTGATAATATTCACGACACGGTCCCAAATGATATTGGCGATATCCATTCCGATACGCTCACCCATAAGGGCATGGCGGCGTTTCTCGTAAATCACGGTACGCTGTTTGTTCATCACGTCATCATATTCAAGAAGACGCTTACGCACACCGAAATGGTTCTCCTCTACTTTCTTCTGCGCACGTTCAACGCTATTAGACATCATCGGGCTTTCAATCCGGTCGCCTTCCTTGAATCCGAGTTTGTCCATTATCGATGCGATGCGCTCGGAAGCGAACAGACGCATGAGCTTATCTTCGAGAGATACGTAGAAAACTGACGAACCGGGGTCGCC
>ULSA01007541.1_pt1 | contig 19319 bp, 18 predicted proteins | sample 1955951 | NCBI WGS metagenome assembly ULSA01 (sample SAMEA4835697, study PRJEB28245) | human gut metagenome | biome: gut microbiome; material: fecal sample | place: Denmark | collected 2008 | reverse complement strand
GCTAAAGAAGCAGAGGATAAAGCTAAAGCTGCTAAAGAAGCTCGCAAAGCTGCGGAAGAAGAAGCTAAACGTAAAGCTGAAGAAGAAGCTACTGCTAAAGCTAATGAAGATGCAAATAAGGAAACCGGAGATGCTAATAAGATTATTCTTACAACTGATGAAGGTGATGTTGAATATGAATTAGATGCAGAAGGTAATGCAGTTAAAGATGGACAGATTGTCTATACTAAATCTCAATTAGATGAGTTTGCTGCTGCTGAACAACAAGAAGAAACTATTGATGTTTCTGCTATTTCTGCTATTTCTGGTTTAACTCCTGTAAACGCTGATGGTACTCCTAAGCAATATGAAATGACTGTTGAAGGTCTTGCTCAACGTGATGCTGATATTGCTGAAATTGCTAGACATCAAGCTGAATCAGAAGCTATTACTAATTTCTTTCGTGCTAATCCTGATATTCATCAAGCTGCTTTATATAAGCAAACTTATGGTTCACTAGAAGGTTTTGCTAATCATGTTGATTGGACTACGATGAGTATTGAGGATAAATCTGAAGCTCAACTTGAAGCTATTATTCGTTCTGCTGAAAAACGTAAAGGTACATCAGATGCTCAAATTGATCGTATTATTCGTTTTTCTAAAGCTGATAAAGTTTTAAATGAAACAGCTAAAGAAAGTCTTGATTATCTTGCTGCTAATCAGAAACGCGAAATTAAAGAAGCTACTGCTCGTCAAGAAGCGCAATGGAAAGCTGAACAAGATGAACTAGATAAAGCTTATGGTATTACCTATGATGATCATGGTAAAGCTAAGGTACTTAATGTTCCTGATTCGCTTTATGATAAGATTGTTAATAAAGGTACTATTGGAGGTCTTGCTATTCCGACAGCTGGTATTAAGAGAACTGTAAATGGTAAAGAACAAATTCTTACTCGTAAAGATCTTGTAAAATACCTTACTGCTCCTGTTGTTGAAATTGGAGATTCTCTTTATACGCAAGCTCAAAAAGATGTTTTTGATATGCTTGCTGATAATGAAACGTTCGCTATGGTAGCACTGCGGAATTTACTTGGTGCTGATATTAGTCAACTTGCTGCTGCATCTATACGACAAGAGAATGTTCGTCGTTTGAACATTACTTCTGGTGGTAAACCTAAAGTTAAGGTATCTACCCAAGGTGGAGCGGCTAAAGTTAATCCTAATAGACGTCCTGTTGTTCCCGGTGGTATTGTTGATTCTAATAAATAATTATCGTAACTATGCTTAGAGAAATTGGAAAAAAACAGTATTCCAAAGAGGTTTATAGTGATGCCGATATGCTATTGAACTTTAATGTTCTTGGTGCTGTCGATTTGAATAAATCTCTTACTTATCTTTGGGGTAGGAACAGTAATCAATTTCCTCTTCTTTCTCTTACAGAAGGTCAAGGGAATATCTCTCGTAAGAAACCTATTAATGCTGGTGATACTCAGTATAAATGGAAGATTATGGGGAAACCAACTGTTACTTCCCCGATTGTGCGTTTAATTACGCCTACTCAAACACCGGGTAAAGGGTTTATGTCTTTTAAAGCTGAGTTCCAAGATAACTGGATTCCTTATCAATACTCTGCTATTACTCCTGATGGAAAACATCTTGTACGTATGCAGACGGATGGTGAGCAAACTGCAAGTGGTGGTTATATCTATGAAATGATCATACTTGGTGGTAATCCAGATGAATTCATTGATCTTAGCAATTTTGAAAGAGGTAAATATTGGGGTATGGGTGCTCCTACGATTGCTGGTGAATTATCTACTGGTTCTCGTAGTACTGCTGAATCTTGGAGTGAAATGACTAATCAATTTGGTTTTCATCGTTTCTCTAAGATTATTACCGGTAATATCGCTAATATCGTTACTGAGTTTGAACTTGATTATGATGATGGTTCTAAAGGTACTCTTTGGATGCCTTATGAAATGCGTCAATTCGAGTTTATGCGCAGACGTTTATTAGAGGAAGACTTATGGTTCTCTTCTTACAACCGTGATATTAATGGTGTTATTCATAACCAAGAAAAGCATTCAAATAAACCTATTCCTCGTGGCGCTGGAGTTCGTGATATTCTTATTGCATTCGGAAACTACTTCGAGTACTCATTCATGACTATTGAGCTTATTGATATGATTCTTTCTCGTATCTTTGAAGTTCGTAATGATATTGATTTGAGTAATAAGAATATTGTTCTTTATACCGGTAAAGGTGGTTCTAAGATGTTCCAACAATGTATCAAGAATGAAGCTATTGGTAACGGTTACTTTGATAAACTTGGTGCAGAGGAGATTCAAAGTCGTGGTGGTATTTTGAGTTATGGTGCTTACTTTAATCAATATAAGCATTACTCTGGAGCTACCGTTTCAGTTAAAGTTGTTGATTTGTTCGATAGCGGTTCTCGTGCTGAGATGGATCGTAAGAACGGTCGTATGTATGGAGGTTTCCCTGTTACTTCATACACTATGGTATTCTTGGATCACTCTGTTGATAATACTTCAGGTGAACCTAATATCCAACTTGTTTGTGAAGAAGGTCGTGAATATTTATATGGTGTTTACCAAGGTATCACTCCTCTTCCTAAAGAATGGGGTGCTTACAATAAGATGTTAAGTACACGTGAGGATATTGCTACCTATGAAGTTATGTCTTCTCAAGGTATTAATATGCTTAATGGTACTACTTCTTTCTGGGCTGAAATGATTTTTGAATAAGCGTACATTACGATTATTGTAAAGTATAAACTGATTAAAGTATAAACTATATGATATACTCACGCAAAATAACCTTAGCTTTAAAACTGAATCCTACTATGTTTCAAGTAGTGAATCAGAAAAGTATTGGTGCTTTTAATACAATCTTCGGTCCAAGTATCAAAGCTGTTCTTACTTTATCTAGTAAAACTGCTGAGATGGCTTCTATTCTTCCTACTATCATTGGAGCTTCTTCTGATAGTCGTAATGTTAATTTTCAAGATCTCGTTCTTAAGCATTTAAAGAACTCTACTGTAGAAGTTCCTGCTCAAGGTTATGAATTGGAAACTGGTTGGGAGTTTTCACTTAATGATCCTATTAAGCGTGATGCTATCTTTGAATGGGCTAAGAAAAATAGCATTAATACAGATATTGTTCCTAATAAATTAGAGAAAGCTATTTTTGATGCTATGCTGTTTGGTGATGGTATTGCGGTTCATGAAGAGAATCTGTATATGTATATGACTCCGATTAAACCTCAAGACTATATCATTTGGCGTTTAGCTCTTCTAACTTCTACTGTTGCTAATAAACCGGAAGATGTTGAGAAATCAACTAATATTCGTTTTTATCTGCATAGCATTGAAGATGTTAAACGTATGAAAGATGCTAAAACCAAAACTGTTGTTAATACTGCTACTAAGTTGGCTCAGTTATTCACAGGTGATGAGGCTTCTTATAAGCGTATTCGTAATATGCTTATTTGCAATGCTCCTGCTGATACTCTTTCGATTATCAAGATGGAACATGGAGATTTGCAGACGGCTGTAGCTGAACTTTCACAAACAAATGCAGATGCGTTTATTTCTCTGTTTGATAATAAGAATGTAGAAGCAATGGCACAGGTTTATAAGCTATTAGCTGCACAAGTTATTACTAAAGACGGTGATAATTATTTTGACACTGTGCGTCCAGAAGTTGTTCTTGGTTCTTCAGTTGAAGGTGTTATGGCTTATTTAGCTGCTCCTGAGAATGTTGAATATAAAGCTCAACTTTTCACTGCTTATAAGGCTTCGGTTCTAAATTAATAAAAAGCTGTCAGTATGTATAGTAGTTGTAAAGAAGCACATATCGCTGTAAATGAAAAGATTCAGCAGATTAATGCTAATAGGCAAGAATCCATTCGTCCGCAGTATATTGATATTGCTCTTAATGAAGCTATTGACGTACTGCTTACGCAAAAGATTAAAGCCTTTGAAGAAAGTGGACGCTATTACGATGATTTACAGGTTTTAAAAAATACATATAAAAGTCCTCTTTACCTTCTTCCAAATGAGGGTAACAGAGGATTTGCTTATTTACCTACGAATTATCTACATGGCGTTTCTTATACAGCAAGTGTTATATTCGATAAGTTTAAACGTTATAGAGATATTGAATCCGTTACTACTAGGATATATGTAGTAAACATTAGTGAGTTATTTAAAACTATTTCTGGCTATATAGAAGATTTCAATATTCAAATTGGAGCTGATAATATTACTTTTCATTATCCTGCTAAAATCTATCGTAAAGATGGTCTATTTGAGTATATCAACTATATACTTTCTGTATTACTTAGAAAAGGTTATAATGTAACCTACGAACGTTACAGAAACTCGTATTACCCCGAATCGCTTATATTTTACTTCGATACGCCAACGCTAATAGTAGTTGGTGACAAGTATGAGATTAAGTTAGACCAATTCAACAACGAGCGTTATACAGGGCGATATGAAGTTATAACTGCTAATGGAACGATAACTAAGGTACGAGAGAGCCGATTTGCAGGCATGGATTTAGTTTCGGATGTACAACGCATGGATATGTTACAAACGTATCATAATCGAGCTAATAGGCATCTACATCCAATATGTGTAATCGAGAACAATAGATTACTCGTAGATATGGATGATAAATTCATTATCACTGATGTTGCTATTACATATCTTCGTCAACCTACTAGGTTTAATATTGTAACAGATGAAGTTTCTGAACTTCCGTTTAAAACTGAGATTATTGATCTTGCAACTCAAAAACTTCTTGGTATCCTTAAAGATCCCGGTTATCAAGTTGCTATAAATGAAAGTAATTCTTTAAAATAATACGTTACTATGAGAATTGTTAGTTACGGAAAAACATTTGTCGATAATATTACTGTTGATACTAAGTTATCTAATGGTCAACTCGGCATTTGTACTGCTTATGGTACTCAACTCCAAACTACTGGAACTAGACCTGAGCCTTTTGTAATTATGTCTGCAATTCCTACTAAGAGTGGCGGGTATGTGAATCAAAGAGGTGTTGATATTAACCCTTTTAATTTCACTTATAACGTTCGTAAATATACTGAAGATGATCAAAAGGAAACTGTTGTTCTTAAAGGTATTACGAATCCCGCTCTTAAACCTGCGGATGGAATTGTATATAATGCAGATGCTGAGTTCTGTGGTGCCATTGAAATTGTTTCTTCTGAACCGTATCGTCACGGTTTAACTGTTAATCCTAATCCTCAGATTGTACAGATACCTGTTCGTATTCATGCAACTGATACTCTTGATCGTCTTGTTGAGAAGATTAAGAAATCTATGAGTCTTACAGCTTATAACAAAGAGTTGTTTGATATTACAGTTGTTAAAGATACTCAAGGTGTTAACGTTACAGTTGTAGCTAAACAACCTACGAAACTTACTGTTAATGTATTTGGTTTGTTAGCTGATCAAAAAGCTAATGGAACTATTACTATTGAACATACTAAGTTATCTGGTTTCTTAGCTGATGTTGCTCTTAGTGATGAAGACTTACGTTATTCTCTGATTAATATGGGTTGGAATCCGAATGAAGAGTGGCAAGAAACATGGGGTATTGCTGATCCTAAAGTAGGTCTTGATAAGGTTGCATATCTTGTTATATCTACTGCTGAATTTAATCAATTCCCTGAAATAGCTGCTGATAATAATAGTCCACGTAAGTTCCAAATTGTTGTTGGTACTGAAGCTGTTATTGATGCAGTTATTGCTAAATTAGAAGCCATTAAGGTTTTAGCTAAAGGCAGTGGAGATAATGCCATTGCATTAAATACTGCAACTGATTAAGTTGCTATTGTAAACTACGTGGAGCTTAACGGTTCTGCGTAGTTATTTTCGTTTAAACTTAATGCTATGGAATGTAATATTAAAATTGTCAAGTTAAAACAAGTTCTTCCTCCGGGTACATTTCCTAAGCGTGAGCATAACGTTCGTTTCTTTTATCATCGTACTGATGGTTGTTACTATATGTATGATGAAAAAGGATGTGAGATTAATCTGACTACAGATGGTAATATTATCGCAATTGATAGAGAATTAATTGTTGGTAGTGAATCTCTCACAGATGATACTTTAGTTTGCATAGGTCTTAAAGCTAATTATGTGCATCCTAGTCGTGGTGTTAGAAATAATACTTGTGGTTGTCAAGATACATATATTAGAGCTTGGACTTATATTAAGGATCTTCAAGATTTCTTACAGACAGGTCATATCGAACGTAATTATTATAGAGTTAGTCTAACTCCTTCTCCGGAAGAAGGTGGTATTGTGGGTTGTACTGGTTCTCATATTATGCCTGATGAAAGTCCTGATGGATTTAGGTTTCAATTTGAGGCTGGTAGTCAAGTTAAGCTTTATGCTAAACCTGCTCCCGGTTATCACTTTATGGGTTGGAAAGAATACCATTCTAATGAGATTATGTCTATTAGTTCAGATTGGACTTTCAATATCAAGAAAGATATGGACTTAATAGGTGTATTTGAAAAAGAAGGTTCCCCTGTTAATAACTTCTATATTAATGTAGATGCTTATCCTGCAACTGCTGGTTATGTTGTTGGCGCAGGTACTTTCCCGAAAGGTACAAGACATTCTATAACAGCTGCTCCTATTGATGGTTATCATTTTGTTCATTGGAAAAACAGTAAAGGTATTCTAGTTTCTACTAATCTTCAATATGATCTTATTGTTGATTCAGATGAAACTTATACTGCATATTTTGAACTTAATGCTCCTCAAACATATAAAGTTACTGTAAATACTACTCCTTCTGGTAAAGGTACAGCTAGTGGAGCTGGAGTTTATCAAGTTGGTCAGATTGCAACGATAGTTCCTTCTCCGGCTCAAGGTTGGAAAGTTGGAACTGTTTCTGCATCTGATGGTAATATTACAGATAATGGTGATGGTACATGGAGTGTTGTAGTTAATCAAGATGTTACTGTTACAGTTACTTTTGTTGAAGCCATTAGATATTTCACGTTTAGTGTTATAGCTAATGCAAATGGTTTAGTTAGATACAAAGATATACAAGGTCTTTGGTCTAGTTGGGCTGCACAACATGAAGTAACTGCTGCTGAGAAAACAATTGTTACTATTGAAGGTAAAGCTAATAGCGGATATGAGTTTGAAAATTGGATTTCTCCTACAGGGGCTACTCTTCCAAATAATGAGAATAACATTATTGTAGAAGAAGGTCTTGATCGTAAAACATATACTGCTTATTTTAAAGAGGCTTACGTTCCTCCTACTGAGTTTAATTTTAGTCTACGTTGTGGATTAGGTGGTCAAGTTCGTTATAAAACTTCTGATGGCTCTTGGTCTTCATGGAGTACAAATATTGATGGACTAGAATTTGCTGCCGGTACTTTAGTTTATTTTGAAGCTCAACCTGAATCTGGTTATCAATTTGATAAATGGGATGTTAATGGTGATGAAGTTCTTGAAATATCTAGTTCTATTGAAATTAATCAAGTTACTAGAATTGAAGGATACTTCTCTAAAATTCCAATAACAAATCATAATGTTACTATTACAGCAAATACTAATGGTAAATGTAAATATAAAGTTGGTAGTGGATCTTATTCAGAAGCTAAAGCGTCACATTCCGTTAGTATTGCTGATGGAGATGTATTAGAGGTATTAGCTGTTCCCGATAGTGGTTTTGCTTTCTCTAAATGGACTATAGACGGTTCTGAATCTACTGATAATCCGTATTCACAATCAGTTCATGATGATTTGAATTTATCATGCACGTTTGCTGAAATCCCACCGGAAGAAGTTACTATTACAGTACAAACTGATGGCACGAATGAAGCTCGCTATCGTATAGGAGATGGTTCTTGGTCTAATTGGTCTAGTTCTGAACAATCCTTTAATGTTAATGTTGGTTCAATTTACTCTATTGAAGCACAAGTTAAAGGTAATTATGTGTTTAAAGAGTGGACTACAGGTAGTGAGAAAACATCAAGCAATCCTGCAAACTTTACAGCTAAATCGGGTGTAAATGCAGTACACATTGCTTCATTTGAAGCGATAGTAATGAGAACGCTCACAGTTGTTGCTGGAACAGGTGGAAAATGTAGAGCTAAATTAAACAATAGTTGGAGTGATTATTATAGTGGCTCTCATACATTCACAAATATTATTGATGGAACGAAAGTCACAATTGAAGCATTAGCCGATAATGGTTATCATTTCTTGAAATGGACTGATGCTGGTGCTCCCACTTCTGTTACAAGAGAAATTACAGTTAATAGCAATAAAACTATAACTGCTCAATTTGAAGTTGATGCTCTTGACGAGTTCCAAGTTACATATGAAGCTATTCCTAATGGAAGTGCTACAATGGATGGAGCTGGAACTTATGCTGATGGTGAGACTTGTAAAATTAAAGTTAATGTAAGTGCTGGTTATACTCTTGGAGATGTTCTTGTTGATGGAATTAAAGTTCCATTAAATAGTCAAAATGAGTATAGTTTTGTTGTTGAAAAGAATATTAAAGTTACCATAAACTGTGATCTTATTCCTGAACCTGATAAGTTTACACTAACTGTTAGAACTGATACTAATAATACTACGCAAGGTGGTGTAGGAATCGGAAGTGCTAAGAATTTAGCTACTGATTCTGGAGAATTTGTTGATGGTACTACTGCAACGATTCATGCTACAGCGGCAGAAGGTTATAGTTTTGGTGGTTGGTGGAAAGATGGAGTTAAGGTTTCAGATGATGTAAACTTTAGTGTTACTGTTGATGCAACTAAGACTTATATTGCTAAATTTACTCGAGATCCTTATTTAAATTTAGATAAGACTTCTCTTGAGTTTGAAGCTGCTGGTGGAACTCAGACAGTTAATGTTACTTCTAATGTCGAATGGACGGTTTCATAATCAGGGGGGGGGTACTAAGATGGCTATTGCTTCTTGGCTTACCCCTGCTTCTAAGAGTGGCACGGGTAATAAAACTGTCAATTTAACCGCTAGTAAGAATCCTGGCGCTAGCAGAACTACTATTGTTACTGTTACTGTCAGTGGTATTACTAAAACTGTAAATTGTACTCAAACGGAGCAAGATAAATTTACATTAAAGGTTTCTTCTACAACTCTTAATAGTGCTGGAACTGAAATAACGAATATTGGAGAATGTTCTATTGGTTCTACATCAAGTGCTGGAGTTAGTACTGGGACTTATTATCGTGACACATCGCAAACAATTACTGCGAAAGCTGCTCCTACTGGGTATAGTTTTGTCGGTTGGTATGAAGGTTCTAATTTGATTTCTTCTAGTTTACAAGTTTCTGTTACTATGTCTGCTAATAGAACACTTGTTGCTAAATATCAAATTAAGAGCTATGTTGTAAATGCAGTATCTGATGATACAACTAAGGGTACGGTAAGTCCTGCGGGTCAAACTATAGAACATGGTAAGAATGCTACTGTAACTGCTACTAGAAAAAACGGGTATAAATTAGAAGGATGGTATAATGGAACTACTAAAGTTTCTAGTTCTGCTACATACACTTTTGCTCCTACAGCTAATATCACTTTAACTGCCAAATGGTCTGTATATAATATAACTATTCCAGTTAATGTTTCTCCTACTGGAGCTGGTACAACATCTCCTAGTCCATTTACTGGGCAAGAAGGTTCTACTGTAAACATTACAGCTACTCCAGCAACAGGATATAAATTTGCTTATTGGACTGATGGTGTAGATGATACTCATTATACCAATAATCCTCAATCTGTAGTAATGCTATCAGTTAAAACTTTAACTGCATACTTTACTCTTAAATCTTATACTGTTACTTGGAATGCTAACGATGGTACAGTAAGTCCTGCGTCTACAACTAAGACTCATGGATCTACATTAGGTACTTTACCAACTCCTACAAGAGCTTCAACTGCTGAATATTCTTATACTTTTGCAGGTTGGTTTACGGCAGCTACAGGCGGTACTCAAATAACTGCTTCAACTATCGTAACTAAAGATGTTACTTATTATGCTCATTGGACAGCTACTAAGCGTTCTTATACAGCTACATTCAATGGCAATGGTGGAGGTACTCCTAGTCCTTCTACTATTACTAAAGAATACAATGTTGCTTTAGGTACACTTCCTACTTGTACTAGAACAGGCTATACATTCCTTGGTTGGTATACAGCTTCTAGTGGTGGAACTAAGATTTCTACTACAACTGTTGTAACTAAAGATATTACATATTATGCTCAATGGTCAATTAATAGTTATACTTTAACATTTAATCCTAATGGTGGTACTGTAACTCCTACGTCTAAAGATCTTGAATATAATTCAGCTTATGGTACGTTGCCTACACCTACTAGAGCTTCTGATGCACAATATACTTATACATTCGCTGGATGGTACACCGCTGCAACAGGAGGAACTCAAGTAACTGCTGCCACTAAGATGGCTGCTAAAGATACAACTGTTTATGCTCATTGGACATCCAATACTCGAAGTTATACTGTAAGTTATCAAACAACTTATGGAACTTTAAATAAAACTAGTCAAAGTGTTGCATACAATTCTAAAGGATCTTGTACTTTGACTATGCCTGATAACACAGCTGAATTTACTTATACGTTTGTTGGATGGTATACTGCGGCTAATGGCGGTGGAATTAAAGTTGGTTCCGAATTAACTTTAGAAACTCCTGCAATTACAGGAACTGTTACTTATTATGCTTATGTTACTAGAAGTACTAAATCTTACACTCATACTTTCAATGCAAATGGAGGTGGAACTGTAAGTCCCGCAACTATAACAAAAGCTTACAATACAGCTCTTGGTACATTGCCTACTGTTAGTCGTACAGGTTATACATTTGTTGGATGGTTTGATACATCTGCTGCAAGTGGAGGTACTCAAGCTACAACAACTACTAAAGTTACTGGAACTAAAACTTGGTATGCTAGATGGTCTATCAATAGTTATACGTTTACATTTGATGCAAACGGTGGTAATACTCCATCATCAACAACTATAACTAAAAAATACAATACCGCTGTTGGAACGTTGCCCACTTGTACTAGAAATGCTGATAATACTTATACGTATGCTTTCGCAGGTTGGTTTGATACTTCTGCCTCTAGTGGAGGAACTCAATTAACTACTAGTACTAAGGTAACATCTAATAAGACTTGGTATGCTAGATGGACTCCAACTTATAAAAATTATACTGTTACTTGGGATGGAAACGGTGGTACTCCTAGTAAGTCTTCTAGTTCATTCCATTATAATGATGCTTTAGGTACATTACCTACAGCCACTAGAACAGGATATACTTTTAAAGGTTGGTCTACTTCTAAGACAGGTACAGTAAACGTTAGTACAACAACTAAAGTAACAGCTAATGTTACATATTATGCTGTTTGGACTATTAATTCTTATACTTGGACATTTGACGCAAATGGTGGTACAGGTGATACAACTAAGACATTAAATTATAATGCTACACTTAGTACATTACCTACGGCAAGTAGAGCTTCTACTGCTGCTAATAATTATACATTTGCTGGTTGGTTTGATACTGATGCTTCAACAGGTGGTACTCAGTTGACTACTTCAACAAAATGTACTAGTAATAAGACTTGGTATGCTAGATGGACTGCATCTACTAGACAGTATAAATTGACAGTTACTGCTGGTACAGGTGGTACAGTTAGTGGTGGTGGTACTTATAATTACAATGCGTCAGCTACACTAAAAGCTACGGCTAATTCCGGTTATCACTTTGTTAAATGGAGTGATGATAATACGAGTGCTACGCGGACAGTCACTGTAACTAAAGATGCTACTTATACCGCTACATTTGAACAAGATCCTTATTTGAATCTTGATAAAACAAGTCTTGAATTTGAGGCATCAGGAGGTACTCAAACTGTTAATGTAACTTCTAATGTTTCTTGGACTGTTTCTTAAACTTTTACGAGTTCCGCAACGCTCTGCAAACCCCAGTAGAGAAGGTGATGTGGAAGCGTGCGGAACTCAAAATCTATTTATAAATAATTAAATTGTCATTATTATGGTTTCAAATTCTTCTTTAGATGAAAGAGCAACTGCTGTTGAAATTGGTGGTTTAGTTGATGGAGTTGGTGCTCCGATTATGCGTGCTGCTTATTCGTTAAGAGCTAAACCTAGTTGGATTACGTTATCTGCTGTTGAAGGTACTGGTAACTCACAAGTTGATGTTACTGCTCCTGTTTATAAAGGACGTGAAGGTCGTTCAGGATCTATTACTGTAGCAGTTGAAGACTTAACAGAAGAGGTTGCAATACAACAGTCAGGTTCTAACATTTGGGATGTTACTACTCAATCTTTAGCTTTCGTTAAAACAGGTGAAGCTAAGAAGTTTACAGGTAATGCTAACTTGGCTTCTATTACGTTTGCTGTTGATTCCGATGCTTCTGCTTGGTTGACTGCCGGTAAATTGGTTGTAAATGAAGCTAAATATAACTCTGGGGCAGCTATCGAAGGTGACCCGGGAGCAAGTGATGTTTATGCTTTCGAGATTACGTTTACTGCTGCTGCTAATCCGACAGTTAGTACTCGTACCGGACATATTACTGTTAATGGGCAGAAATATACGGTAACTCAAGCTGCTGGTGATGCTACGTTATCTGTATCTCCGACGTCTTTGACTTTTGCAGCTGCTGGCGAAACTAAACAGATTACGATTACTACCAATACTGCTTGGACTATTTCATAATCTGACTTTCATTTGAATGTTGTTGGTCTAGTAGATATTAAAGTGTCTACTAGACCTTTTCTTGTATAAACTAATTAATGAATTATTATGAAAAAGGATTTTATTGATGTTTCTCCTGATACTGGAAGTAATAATGGAAAATTATCTGTTGTAGCTTCTAAGAATACAGGCGCTGAAAGAAGTACTTTAGTTAATGTATCAGGGGGGGGTTAGTAAGACTTTAACTGTTAATCAGAAAGACGAAGCTGTTGAAGATTGCACTATTACTATAAATTCTCTTGATAATATGGAAGGTATGTCTTTTATTGAGAGTTTCCGTTGCCAAGTACTTATGGGTGATTCTAATAATAACATTACGAATGCAGGTACAATTCAAGAAAACGTTGGGAATCCAACGCAATTGCCTAAAAGTTTTACACATTCTGTGAAACCTAGTAAATTATATGTTAGACTTGTCATTATAGCTATGAAAATTAGATATGGTGATGGATATACAGAAGCTATTGGTAAATCTCTTGAAATTTACGCAAATGATGAACTAATTAAAACAGCCCCAATTAAAGCTTATGGTGCTAGTAGTAATCAATGCCAAACGCAAGTCGAACTTATAACAGATGGTTATAATCCGAATAATAATACATTTGATTTATTATATCGTGTTGTTTAATTTAATATAAATGGAAGATACACTATTATTACAACTAACTCAATCTATTAGTATTGTTTATATTGCTATAGTATGTCTAACAACATACGGCATTATACAGACAATATCTAACATAACTAAATGCAAAGTTTCGAGAAAAGCTAAAAGTATTATTACTTTAATTGTTGGTATTCTTACTTCAATCCTTTATGTATTTAAACTAGATGCTTCACTTGAAACAGTATTGCTTTCGTTTCTTATTTCTACGTTTGGATATGATTTGATTCTTAAACCTATATTTAAACGTATTACTCAGCGTTTTGCTGATTCTAAAAGCGTATAATCGCGGACTAATGAAGTACTATTACTAATCGGTTTAGTGCTTCTTTTTGTCGTATAAGGGAAAATCATTGCTCGCTTATATCATCGACTAAACGTTCTATTAATGATTTAAATTTCCCAGTATGACACCTGTGACTTATACTAATTTGAATAAACTCTTGTTAATTAGAGATATTCAGGATATTGCTAAAACTTATATCAATGATGATAGAAGTTATCGTTGGATTTGGAAGAATAAAATTGCTGATGTTTATCATATAGGTTATGTTACTTTATGAATTACATTAGTGTTCCCTCCATTAATGCGAAAATTGATGAGGCAATTGCTAAAAGAGAATCCTTGAATACAAAATTCAAGTATTAATATTAATGTTCATGTTATAAGTCTAATTCTTATCATTGCTGATTATAGTAATATATTTGTTGTGCATCTCAATGTCGAGGTGCATTAAAACAAATAATTATTATGACTAACGAAAATGAAACTGGGGTTAAAGTTCCGAAGGGACAAATTAACTACAACACTGTTGCAGGTTCTCTAGGTCTTGCTGCTTTTGCAGGATTAGGTTTGAAAAATTGGTTTGGTGGAGCTTGTTGTAACAATCAAGTTGCTGGTACTGCGGCTTTCGCTGAAAGTCAATTTGTTTCTGGTTTAATGTCTGAATTAGCTAAAGAGAAGTCAGAAAGATATGCTGATTCTGTTGGAATCAATACTTTTAAAGAGGCTTTAGCTTTAGTTAAAGAAGAACGTGAGACTAGACAAGCTAATGACAGAATTACTTTCGAAACTCTTGCTCGTTTGGATAAAGAGTCTGCTCTTAACAAACAAGATATTGAATGTTTCAAGAAAGAGGTTGCTCGTGAGTTCTTAGATGTTAGAGGTGATTTGAAATCTGCTATCGCTCTTGAAGCTGAACGTCGTAAAACTGCTGATGATCAAATTTTTGATTATGGTCAGTGTAACTATGTTCGTTATATCAAGAAGATTGATGCAACTCAAATTTGTCCGGTAGTTGAAATAGCTGCTCGTGCTGCTGGTCCTGCTGTTCCAGATCCGAACGCTACAACTCCTGCTACTAACGCTTAATCTTAGAGCGATATGAATAATGCAGAACTTGTTGCAGTAGCTGTACGTAAATGGCTTACTCCTATAGTTAAAACTATTGGAGGTGGAATTAAGATTCCTGTTACCTCAGGTATTGGTAAATTTATGAGTAGTTTCTTTGGTTTAGATTTATCTACTTATAATGTTCTTAATGAATTAGATTTTATTATTGAGCCTACACTTGATTATATTATTAAGCCTCAATTGGCTAAGTTATCTAAGTTCATTCCAGATGAACAGATACCTAAAGTAGTTAATAGTTATCTTGATTCAGCTATAACTAAAGCTACTGCAAAAGGTTCTGTAAATATCTTTGGTTTTGAATTTGAAGCTACGGCTTTTCAGAACCTTAAACGTGAAATTGATAACTCTCTTAAAAATAATGTAAGTCATGATGAAAGACCCGCATGAGCATACTGAAATGCTTCACGAAAACGAAGATGTAAGAAAGAGGGATTGTCGAAAATATAAAGAACTTTACGGTAAGCATTTTACTAAAGACTTATGTGAATGGGCTGTTTCTAAAATGGAAAATCGTAACGGCACTCATCATCATTATACTTTAGAAGAAGTTAAAGAGATTTGGCATAAGTATAATATGAATGATATTCACAATGCTAACTGGCATGATGTTACCTACGTGATGAATATGGCATACGCTGATTTCTATGGTCGCTTATTTACTGAGCATCATGAATGTGCTATTTATGCTTATTTATTCCTCACTGATCCCGATGGATATGAAGGTATAGCATTCCAAAGATGGCTTGCTGATATTAAGGGTAAAGATGAAGATATTCCTTGGAAGAAGTTCATACAATAACATTTAGTCACAGATGTTATTTATATTAAGGCAATTTTAATTATTCCTGATCCGACTGCTAGTTCCGCTAGTAGTCGGATTTTTTTGTTTATAGCAACTTTCTAAATACACAAATATGAATTATAAAACAAATTGTGTAATGAGTGGTATTTTTATTGCTATATTAAACTTGATTGGTGTTATTGTTTCATCTATAGGTGTTGTCTTCGTTAAAGAATGGATTGCTAAAAAACGTCGTAAGATTACAACTGATATTCTAGTATCTAAAGCTGAATGTTGGATGCAATTAGATAAAATAGCTTCTAATGTTAGGAATGCTCTAAATGCTAAAGGTGTTTATGTAGCATACTTTCATAATGGTGGTAAATTTTGCAATGGTATTAACATGGATAAATTTACTGTTATTGCAGAAGATTATGATATTAGTATAACAAATCCTTATAAGGTTCGTTATAATAATGTTCTTACATCTATAATGCCTTATACGATTCTACGTTTATATAGAGATAGCAAGTATGTATTTCGTATGAGCAATCTTACTAAATATCATTCTAGTATGTACGTTGGTGATCTTAAATCGAGAGATTGTAATACTGCTGTTAGTATTCTCATTAGAGATCTTAAAACTGATATGCCTATTGGATTTTTAAGTGCTGAATTTGAAGAAGACTTCGAACCTAGTACTGATATGATGCAAATATTTTGGAAAAATCACAATCGTATTTCTCGCAATATGACTATGGTTATAGATGCGACAGAAGACACTCATAAAAACTAATATACCATGACAGTTATTTACGCAAGAACTAGTTTACCGCCTAGGTGTGGTAGGGGTTCAAAAAATCTAAAGAACGTTATCCGAGTTACTAATAAATATGTTAATTGTGGTCCTTGGCATGGAGTTGTTCTCGTTAAAAATCGTCCTATTATAAAAGGTTCTAGATCAGATACTCCAATACTTGAACTTTCAACTAATCATATGAAATTCATCCCTCGTGGTGAAACTAAAGAGTTAGGTATTTCAACTAATAAAACTTGGCGAATTGTTTAATGTATTACTATGGCAACACTTAATCAACTAGGAAGTAAAATTTCTAATATATTAGGTAAGCCGGGTGATCATAGCATTCAAGAAAGAGCAAAGAGTGCATGTAAGTCGCTCTTTGCTACTTTTATTCGTCAAAGTATTGAACGTAATGGTGTGGATGAGGTTCTTAAAGTTAGCTTTAATGTACCTTTAATCTGTATTCCGCTTACTGATTTAGAAAATACCTATGCTGGAATTGGTGCTAAAGATATGATTCTTACTACTGAGCATCGAGTTCCAACGCCTTTACGTATGCCTAATGATGCACCATTTCTTCATGTATATACACAACATGATGATGGTAGTTTTATTACATATAAATACGCTAGTAATAGCATAGTCCCTCTCTTGACCACAGTCTATTCCCCTACTGGGGTTTGGGGAGTTTATCAAGTCGTTAATGGTAAACTTAAAATTATCATCAAAAATACTCTCAAAAACTTTGAGATTGATGCTAAAAATTATAAGTTTGTAACGATTGTGTTTGTAGCTGAAAATCCTGAAGATGTTATTACTATGTATATGGAAGATGATGGTCAAGATATTGAACTTCCACTTCCAGCAGATATGATAGAAAGAATAACATATGAGGTTCTAAGAACTGAATTTGGTATTAAGCCTACAGAACATGAAGTTAAGATTATTAGTGATAGCACTTATGCTCCTAATGATCCTAATGGAACTCAACGTTTAATCCATAATAAAGTAGAATAAACTATATGGAATCTATACACTATTACCACGACTATCAAGAGTATTGCTATAATACTATTGAGAAACTTAGTAAAGATTTGCATAATACTTATGTTAGACGTAATAATCTAGCTAATATTTGTTATGCTAATCTGAATCTACTTGAATCTAACAAGATAACTAAAGAGTTGCTTGATAATATGATTCTAGGTAAGAAAGTAAAAGGAGTTAAACTTCTGAGAAAGCTTGATTGGAGTAACGAAGCTAAAGCGGTATCTCTTCGTATTACTTATAACCGATTCGCTTATCTTTGTACAGTTCGTATTCCTAAATTACTTGCTATTATTAGATATTATGATTGGATGTGTCGTATCCCTCATAGTATTTTTAATCAGATTCAACGAAGTCTTAATAAGAGTCTTATAGAAACTCTGATACGTGGTGGTAGTGTTTCACTTGGTACATATCTTGGTACTTATCAAGTACAACGTGCTGTTGCTAGAGAATCTGTTGATTGGGCTGCATCTTTTCGTCTTAGAGATGAAATGATTGCTGCTGGCATTGAAGTTCAGAGCTTTCTTAATCCTTATGGTAAGAATTGGAAAGTTAAATCTGATAATCCTTATTATTGGTTCTGTAAATGGATTCGTCATAGAATGGGTGTAGATGTTGTACCTAATCAAATATTTTATAAATATCATCCTACTCATTGTCATATTAATATTAATACTGATAGTAAGATTACTAAATATAAGACAATAGAGGAAGTTATTAAAGCTGATAATCTTGCATTTGACGCTAAACTTAAATATATTCGACAGCATGATCCTACTATTATGGATAGGTATCCTCATGCTAAGAGTAAACGTGAACGTACTAAAAACAATGAAGTAGATGAATACATTAGACCAAAATCTGATTAGCTCTAGTGTTGTTATTCATAGGATTATTGAAGATTATGATGTTCATTCTATGGATTTCATTACTCGTATTCCTACTTGGATATGTGAAGCTCTTGCTGATTTAAATATTCAGCAACATTATATTAACATAGGAGAAACTATTGATTTTGATGATTATCGTTGTGAACTTCCTAAAGGTTGTAAAAATGTTCGTCTAGTTACTATTGGTGGAAAACGTGCTGATTTTACTACTAATCCTGCTCCATTTGAGCATGATAGTGGAAATTATATACCACTTGCCGTTTCATTTCCGATAGGCTGGAATCTGACAGAGAACGTTGTTTTTGACTTCATACGAGTCACTAGAGAGAGTTTATACACTTACTCGATTAACGGATCGTATTTGCATCTGAATGTCAGAAAAGGCACATTAGGGCTGTTATATCACGGATTGCCAATGACACTAGACGAGATACTTAAAATCAATGTTCCTCTTATACCTAATAATGATGTTCTTATTGATGCTTTAAAGAACTTCGTTATGATGCGTATTCTTCAACGTAATTACCGCCATCCAGTTATGAATCTAAAAGAGAGTAATCCTTACACTAATCCGGCATTAGCATACGATAATGCTAAAATAAAAGTTCGAAATGCTTGCAATAGGCTTACTAAAGATAAACGAGATGATTGCAGTAAATCTATGTTGAACTTCTTCTTAAACATGAAAAACCGTTATGTGAATTAATTATGAATATAAATGATGGTTTATATCCTAATGCTAATCCCGGTGCAGTCAGAAATGGTGTTAAGTCATTTGCATTAAATATAATGTATAATGATGATGGTAATACTCTGATTAACGAGAATGGTTTTGAGGTTTATAAAAAAGACTTAGACGTCTACGGAACTTTAGTTGGTAAAAT
>ULSA01016216.1_pt1 | contig 19340 bp, 15 predicted proteins | sample 1955951 | NCBI WGS metagenome assembly ULSA01 (sample SAMEA4835697, study PRJEB28245) | human gut metagenome | biome: gut microbiome; material: fecal sample | place: Denmark | collected 2008 | reverse complement strand
GGAAGAGCGTCTCGGCAAGCAGATTGACAGTTGGAACAGCGTAGAGAAGAACGTCATGCGCAACACGCGCACTGCGACCTTGAAATGGATAGGCGGCGTTGCGGCAGCAATACTCTTGCTTTTCACCGTAGGCATGGTACTGAATGACCGTCAGGACGAACAGCAATATTCACTGAAAGATACTTATGACAACGCAGAGGATGCCTATGCACAGACGCAGAAAGCCTTGTTGGAAATGTCGGAGAGCCTGAATATGGGCCTCAACAAAGTGGATAAGGCGGTCAACAAAGAGTAAACGGGAATACAAATAGCGTGATTATGCAGGCTCACGGGCAGTATATCACAGTAATGCGACATATATATAATAGTATTTATAATATAAGAATAGAATATGAAAAAGATTTTGATAATACAGCTTTTGCTTTGTCTGTGCCTGTCGGCAAGTGCACAGAAGGCGTTGTTCAACAAGTACAGCGATGCCAAAGGAGTTACATCTGTCTATATTTCAAAAGCTATGCTGGGTATGGCGGCAGGGTTGAAGGCCGGCAAAAGCGACATTGGCAAGATTGCGGGCAGGCTGGATCACTTGCAGATACTTACGTTTGAACGTCCTTCGATGATTCGGACTGTGAGGAAAGAGGCTGTCGAAGCATTCAGAAAGGAGGGCTTTGAGCAGATAATGCAGGTGAAGGACGACGGCGATAACGTAACCATCTACCTGAAAACTCATAAAAATAAGAAGAATGAATTTGTGTTGTTCAACGTAAGCGAGGATGAGTTGGAGATTATAAACGTGCTTGGCAACGTAACATTGAAGGAGATTAAAGGGCTTACGGAGTAAGAAATCAGAGTGAAAAATGAAGAGGGAAGAGTGAAGAATCCAATAGCTTTGAAATAGAAGCTGGTAGTATTGGATTCATCACTCTTCCCTCTTCACTTTTCACTAAAAACTATACAACTCCGTCGACAGATACCTCTCGCCCGTATCGGTGAGCAAAACGACGATGTTCTTGTCTTGGTTTTCCGGCCGCTTAGCTATCTCCACGGCTGCGGAAAGAGTCGCTCCCGATGATATTCCGACGAGCAATCCTTCCTCGGCAGCGACGTTTCGAGCTGCGAGAATGGCACAGTCGTCCTTCACATCAATTACTTCATCGACAACAGATGCGTTGTATATGGTCGGAATAAAGCCCGCGCCAATGCCCTGAATCTTATGCGCACCGCTCTTTCCGCCGTTCAACACGGGCGAAGAAGCAGGCTCAGCAGCTATTATTTTTACATCGGAATTATACTCCTTGAGCCTCTTTCCCACTCCTGAAATGGTACCGCCGGTACCAACTCCGGCCACAAATATATCCACTTTTCCGTCGGTATCGTTCCAAATCTCTATGCCGGTGCTGTTGTAATGAGCCTCGGGGTTGGCGGGATTCTCAAACTGTTGCAGTATGACGCTGCCCGGAATGGATTCCCGCAGGCGGTTAGCCTCATCTATAGCACCTTGCATTCCTGCTGTCCCGGGAGTCAGAACGACTTTCGCCCCGTATGCCTGTACGAGCTTGCGGCGCTCTATGCTCATCGTCTCGGGCATCGTAAGAATCAGCGTATAGCCCTTAACGGCAGCCACGAGAGCCAGTCCCACACCAGTGTTGCCGCTCGTAGGCTCGATGATGGTGGCTCCGGGACTCAGCAATCCTTTCTTTTCGGCATCCTCGACCATAGCCAATGCGATGCGGTCTTTGGCACTTCCGCCGGGGTTGAACGACTCAATCTTGGCAATAAGCGGCCTTTTCAGTCCTCTGTTTTGTGAGAACTTACTCAGTTCGAGCAACGGTGTGTTGCCTATAATATCTGTCAGTTTCTTTGCTATTCTTGCCATATTTACATTCGTTTTACAGTTTATACGATGCAAATATAAACATAATCTTTGAGAAAGAGTTAGGATTAATCGAACAAACTGCCACCCCAATCTTTCAACTTGTCGAAAAACGCACGCCAACTGCTACTGCTCTGGTCGTTTTTCACGGTTTCTTTCTTCTGTTGCTGCGTGCGGTTATCTGCCTGTTTGTTATTCTTATGAGCCGCATTCTGCTGCTTATTCGATGCTTTTTGTTGCGGATGAGGTGCGGAATGAGACGTTTGACTCGCGGAATGAGGTACACGTGCAGCAGCGTTCTGCCGTGGATGCGCGGCCTTTTGTATATGCTGCTCCTGCGACGGCTGTATTTCGGGATGGCGTTTCACCTCCTCCGGCACTTTTTTCTCGTCTGTCCACTCTGGAATAAACTCGTAGCAGACGCCTGCCATACCATATTTTGTTTCAAGAATATTAAACAAACTGCCGGGTGCGGGATAGCCGTCAGAGCCTTCTTCGGGAAGTATCTCAATCTTCACATACTTCACTCCGCTGGCAATCATGCCGAGTTCGCGCGCCGCAGCGTATGACAAGTCAATCACACGGTTGTGAGCGTATGGCCCGCGGTCGGCCACCTCTACAATCACTTCCTTGCCGTTCGACGGATTGGTAACGCGCAGCTTCGTTCCGAAAGGCAGTGTCTTGTGGGCACAAGTGAGGCTGTCGCGGTGATAAACCTTACCGCTGCTCATCCTGCGTCCATGCAGACTGTTACTGTAATAAGATGCTTTGCCCTCGATGTTTTCCTGTGCCGAAACAACCGCCGGACAGAGAAAAAACAATGTCGGACAGAGGAAAAACAATAAAAGGACGGCCTTTACGACCGCCGGCATAATAACGCTATGTTCTCTTCTTGCCTTCTCCACGCTAACTTCTTCACCCCCTTGCGCGGGCTTCGGAATCTTCTTGCTCCGTATTTCGTTATTACCAAAAACGGACTCCGACATGAAACGCATTGCCGGAGTCCGTTTTTTATTGTCTTATATATATAACTTAAAAGACTGAAATATATTGTCTTACAGTATTATATATATGTATTAAACTACTCCCTGAGCCATCATCGCGTTGGCAACCTTCATGAATCCGGCGATGTTGGCACCCTTCACGTAGTCGATATAGCCGTCGGCCTCCGTGCCATACTTCACGCACTGTTCGTGGATGGAGTGCATAATGTAATGCAACTTCTCGTCAACTTCCTGCTCGCTCCATGTCAGACGCATAGAGTTCTGGGTCATCTCAAGTCCCGAAGTAGCCACACCGCCGGCGTTGACAGCCTTGCCCGGTGCGAAGAGAGTCTTCGTTTCAACAAACTTATTCACAGCCTCGGCCGTGCATCCCATATTGGAAACTTCGGCCACACACAGCGGTTTGTGAGCCAATATCATGTCGGCATCATCACCGTTCAGCTCGTTCTGTGTCGCGCAAGTGAGGTAAATGTCGGCCTTCTGTTCCCACGGCTTTCTGCCTTCAAAGAACTTTGAGCCTTCAAACTCGTCCTCGTAAGGCTGACAAACGTCGTTACCGCTGGCGCGAAGCTCAAGCATATATTCGATTTTCTCGCCGCTAATGCCCGCCGGGTCATAGATATAGCCGTCCGGTCCGCTGAGCGTTATCACCTTAGCACCAAGCTCCGTGGCTTTCTTCGCAGCTCCCCAAGCAACGTTTCCGAATCCGCTTATCGCCACAGTCTTGCCCTTTATGTCGATGTTTCGGGTCTGGAGCATCTGGTTTACGAAATACAACGCGCCGAAACCGGTAGCCTCCGGACGGATGCGCGAGCCTCCGTATTCGAGTCCTTTACCTGTGAGCACGCCACCAAACTGGTGTGTCAGTTTCTTATACATACCGAAGAGATAGCCTATTTCGCGGCCTCCCACACCGATGTCGCCTGCCGGAACGTCCTCGTCCGGACCGATATGGCGATAAAGTTCGGTCATGAAAGCCTGGCAGAAACGCATCACCTCGGCATCGGAACGGCCACGGATAGAGAAGTCCGAACCTCCCTTGCCACCGCCCATAGGCAGCGTTGTGAGTGCATTCTTGAATGTCTGCTCGAATCCGAGGAACTTCAATATAGAAAGGTTAACCGACGGGTGGAATCTCAGACCGCCTTTGTACGGGCCTATCGCGCTGTTGAACTGCACGCGATAACCGAGGTTTACGTGAATCTCGCCTTTGTCGTCTACCCACGGAACACGGAATGTAATCACACGTTCCGGCTCTACTATGCGCTCGATAATCTTTGCGCGTTCAAACTCGGGGTGCTTGTTGTAAACATCTTTCACAGACAACAGCACTTCCTTTACGGCCTGCAAGTACTCCAATTCGCCCGGATGCTTCTGCTCCAGAGACTGCATTATTTTCTCAACGTCCATAGTATTATAATTTAAAGTTGTTTTAGGTTGGTTTTATCATATTGTCATTAAGACTATGCAAATATACCCAATTACTCCGAATCAACCAAAGAAAATCGGGTATATTTTAGTCTCCCATCTTACTTTTTGCTATTATTCACGTTCATAAGGAATCGTAACACATTAGCGGACCACGTATTTTCGTCCACCTATTATATATATACCGCATGGCAATCCCTTGAGGGCTTCGGTGCGGTTCACGTTCTTTCGCAACGCCACACCCGTCAGGCCATACACCGTCACCTGCCCGTTCACAACCTCAGCAGGCACCTGTCCTATTCCGGTCGGCGTCACATTCTTATACAGTTTCACCGGTTTCTGACCGCTTGTTGACTTGTAGCAGGCAAAACGCGGGCTACCGGAATTGTAATTTATAGCTCTGTTTGAATAAGCATTATTGGCAATTTTTGCCGTTGCTCCGCTGAAACTGACACTCCACTTCGCATTGTCCGTCGCCGCATTGGCCGAAGAATGGAGTTTATTATCGTCTTTCGTAAGCGACAGATAGACTTTTTCAACAGCGTCATATAGCGTATATGCGCCCGACGTACCGCCCAGGATAATCTGCCGCGGCTTGCCTTCCTCATTGACAAGGGTGGTTATCGTACCGTTGGAAACAGACACTTCAGCATAGCTTCGCACATCACTTCCTGACGCTGCCATAGCAACCTTCAATCCATCCTGAGCCTCCTCGCACACTATCAGATAGCCCACGCCGGCCTGCAAGTCGGCCGTTGAGCTTACCATCTTATATATTTGAGCATCTCCGACAGGGTCTGGGTCTGGATTTGGATCAGGTTCCGGGTCAGGGTTTGGATCGGGATTCGGATCCGGGTCGGGGTTAGGAGTCGTTGCATCGTAGTTATCATAGTCGAAAGCCACATTCTGCTTGTCGCCCCACACAAGCTGCTCCAGTCCCGGATAGTCAACGAACGGGTTGCGGTTGCCCTGTAGTTTATACACCTCGTTGTTGCGGTTAATCTCCTTTTCCGACACCGGGTCGTTCTTCGCCCATCGCAACAGCATATTTATAGCCCACTCCTTATATGCCGGATAAGCGTTGCCTGCCAGCATATCACTGCTCCATCCGGCTATCTTGTCCTCATAACACGTAGCCATATAGAAGTAAATGCGCGCGAAATCGCCCTTATATTCGTCGGCAGGCTCAAACACCGTACCGCTGTATCCCGCCGTCGTACATTCTCCGAGCTTGCTGAATCCTCCGTTCGACTTGTACTTTTCGCCGTTTGTTTCACCGAAGGGATAGTTGCTACGACGCCCGTTCACGTAGCCGTCGGTAGGCACAATATGAACCAAATCTGAGTACATCGGCGACTTATCATTGAACCAACTCTTCGGCATCGAGTGCTCACGGTTATACACATCGCCCTCTTTCGAGTAATTACCCGCCTTGTCTACGTCGAAGGTAAAGTTCGTAGTACTCGAATACATATCCCAGACCTTACCGTCTGCACGTCTATCAGTAGTTTTATAACAGTTCCAAAGCCCGTCATAACCTATCGTAGTATGATTTTTAATTACCCCCCACAGAGCGGTTTTCAGACTTTGGCCTTTCTTTCCATCGGCCGGCTGATAGTAAGTGCCGCTGTTATTAGGTCCTTGCGCAAACAATTGCGTAACGAAACACAACAGGGCAAACAACATAACACTTTGTTTCTGCATATTCATAGTTCTGATGTTAACAGATTGGAATCATTATTGTGGCCACAAATATAATACTTTATACCGACACAAACAAATATTATTTATGCAGAAATTAATCATTAGTAAAAAATAACAACCAATTTTTCATATCTGTTTTGGTAATTCCCGACCGTATATTCAATATTTTTTTTCGCTCTTATTTCATTCGTTTTTCAACCCCGTTTTGTAAAATTTATTTACCAAAATCAGCACTTTCAGAAATTGATTCTACTGTGTTAACAACGGTTAAATATAGGTCTCGTTACTCATTTTTGACCGTTTTCCGACCTCAAAAATCCCAACTCCCGACTCAAAATTCGTAACTCAAAATTCCAAAACGGCCTCCGTTGGAAAAATGCCGACCCATTTTTCTTCAAAATTTGCCGTCCTGGAAAACGCTGAAAAATGCCGTTTTCGAGCCATTTAACGTTTGTTAGCTTTCAAAAGTGGCACTTTTGGAGTGCGTTTCAGGCCGTTTTGCATTGCAACGGGATAGGTTTTGGAAGCCAAAAGTGGCTCCGTTGGCGTCTAACGGAGCCTCCGTTGCAATTTTACGAGGCCTTTTTTAGCTCCAAAAACGGCCATTTTTAAAAGAAAATAGGATAAATTCCTGATTGTCAGAGACTTATCCTATTTTTGCGTAAAACGTCGTATTTTGCGATATTTTCGGGCAGGAAAGATTTCAAAGAAAATACAGCGAGTTTTCAACGGTTATTTGTAAAGATTTTTGACAATAAAAAGAGGAGAAGAAACGGGGATTGGAGATTATGAATGGAGGATTGAGAATACCTACTTAAAATTGCGCTCACATAACAGACACAAAGTATTTCTTAATCCTACATCCACAATCCCCAATCCTCGAAAACGTCAGTCAGGTCTTCCCACACCGGGAGATAGGAATCTAAAGTTCCTTCGTAACTTCTCTAAGCCACTCTTTTTCTTCATCATTAAGATATGGTGAGAGCTTCTCATAGACGGTTTTATGGTAGCTGTTAAGCCAAGCGCACTCGTCGGGAGTGAGCATCGAGACGATGATTGGGGCGGTGTCTATCGGACAAAGGGTGAGCGTCTCGAAGCCGAGGAAGTCGCCGCACTCGGTCGAGAGATAGGGAACGACAAGCAAGGTGTTCTCTATGCGCACGCCAAACCGACCGGCAAGGTAGATGCCAGGTTCATCGGTGACGGTCATTCCGGCACGCAGGGGTGCAGGACGATACTCCATGCGGATTTGATGCGGCCCCTCGTGCACATTCAGAAAACTGCCCACGCCGTGTCCCGTGCCGTGCATGAAGTTGAGTCCGGCAGCCCACAGGTCTTTGCGCGCTATGGCATCGAGCTGCGTACCGCTTGCGCCATCGGGAAATTTCAGCATCTGGAGCTGTATATGTCCTTTGAGAACGAGGGTGTAGACGCGCTTCTGTTCCTCGGTGAGAGGGCCGAGAGCAATCGTCCGGGTTATGTCCGTTGTGCCGTCGAGATACTGCGCTCCGCTGTCGATGAGTACCAATCCCTCGGGACGGAGAGGCACGTCGGTCGCAGGCGTGGCCTCATAATGCACTATCGCACCGTGCTCCTGATAGCCTACGATGGTGTCGAAGCTGATGCCACGGAACAACGGTTGCTCGGCACGGTAGGCCGTAAGCATCTCGTCGGCAGACACCTCGGTGAGCCTGCCCTGCTCCACCGCAGTCTTGAAACGGCTCAGAAACTTCACCAACGCCACACCGTCGCGCAGCATTGCGTTGCGGAATCCCTGCATCTCAACACCGTTCTTCACAGCTTTCAGCGTCGGTATGGGCGAAGCGTGGCTCACAATCTTGCGGCGCACGGCCTTAGTCAGCGTGTAGCTTGTCTCATCCGGGTCGAGCAGGATATTGTATTCCAAATAGTTGCTCAGCCCTCTCGCCACGTTCGCGTAGTCGTCTGTTGCCACGCCCTGCGTCATCAGATAAGCAGAAACCTCCGCGGTGAGTTTCTCCTTATTTATATATAATGTGACGGATGTGGGCGAAATGAGCAGATAGGATACGAACACGGGGTTACAATGTACGTCGGTGCCACGCAGATTGAGCGTCCATGCGATGTCGTCGAGCGCGGACACGAGCATTCCGTCGGCATGGACGGTGCGCAGGGCGCGTCGGATGCGAGTCAGTTTGTCGGCGGCAGATTCGCCGGCGTACTCCATCGGATGTATGAACACAGGCGCGTCAGGGATAGAAGGACGGTCGTGCCATATCCGTTGCATTGGGTCGAAGTTGGTGCGGAGCGTTATTCCGCCCTCAGCACGCAACTCACTGACGAGAGTTTCCACCGTAGCGGCCGAGTTGCACATACCGTTGAGCGCCACCTCCGGACTTTTCTCATCGGCCAACTCATGTCCGAGCCATTGCGGAATGGTGGGTGTACCGCTCATACGCTCCTTCATCAAGACATATTCCGTACCTTGCAGTTGCTCCTCGGCAGCGAGAAAGTAGCGCGAGTCGGTCCACAGAGCTGCGCTGCTTAGCGTTACCACCGCCGTGCCAGCCGACCCGTCGAAGCCGGAAATCCATTTTCTCGACTCCCATCGGGCAGGTATATACTCTCCATTATGCGGGTCGGTGCTCGGTATGATTACCGCCGACAGATGTTCTTCGCGCATCACTTGTCGCAATGCCGCCACCCTTTGTGCTATCGTTTCGTTTGTCATGTCGTCTGTAATAAATTTAAGTTTCTACTACCAAAATAGCGCAAACCGAACGCAATAGAACTTGTTCTAAATTGCTGAGGTGAAGCCTATTTTATGCAAAAATAGTGCAAACCGAACGCAATAGAACTTGTTCTAAATTGCTGAGGTGAAGCCTATTTTATGCAAAAATAGTGCAAACCGAACGCAATAGAACTTGTTCTAAATTGCTGAGGTGAAGCCTATTTTATGCAAAAATATAAATTAGATTTGAAATAAAGCCGTTTCACACTCCATTTTCTGCCATCTAAGCATTGTTATTTGTAGCATTTAAGGAGGAAATTTCGCGCTAAAGCGGAAAAAGATTCGTGTATACAGGAAACTTTTTGAAAAAACTTTCGTGTATAGACGAAAGTTTTCACAAAAACAAGGAAACTTTCGTGTACAGACGAAACATTTTCGGTGCAACGGCATAAAGCATAATCTTGCATGGGCGCTCATGCCTTAATGCTTTTCTTCCCTATTTGTTTTGTTATTGTGAATATAATTATTACATTTGCAATAAAATCATAAAAGGGATGAAAACAATCACTTTATTAAATCCATTCGTAGTAGGACGATACGTGTCTGATTACTACTTCTGCGACCGTGAGAAAGAAACGGAGTTCCTGACAAAGCAAATCATGAACGGCAAAAATGTCGCACTTATTTCTCCACGGCGCATGGGGAAGACCGGACTGATAAGGCATTGTTTCAACAACGAAAAGATAAAAAATGAATTCTACACGTTTTTCGTCGACATCTACTCCAGTACGTCGCTGACAGAGTTTGTATATCTATTGGGCAAAAACATCTACGAAGTGCTGAAACCACAAAAGAACGCATGGAAAGAACGGTTCTTTCAGATTATAAGTTCGCTCCGCATGGGCTTCAAACTGGATGCGATAACGGGCGAACCGACCTTCGACATCGGTTTGGGAGATATCCAATCGCCTCAAATCACACTGGATGAAATTTTCAATTACCTTGAATCTGCCGACAAGCCGTGCATCGTTGCGATAGACGAGTTCCAACAAATAGGCACGTATGCGGAAGGAAACATAGAGGCATTGCTACGCACAAAAATTCAGCAATGCCGACAGACGATGTTCATTTTCTCAGGCAGCAAGCGCCACACTATGAGCAATATGTTCAACAGCTCATCCAAACCGTTCTATCAGAGCGCAATCACGATGGGTCTGTCGCCTATTCCGGCAGACACATACACAATGTTTGCGTGCCGGATGTTTGAAGAAAGAGAAAAGCGGATAAAGCCCGATGTGGTAGAAAAAGTATATCGGAAGTTTGACGGTTGCACTTGGTTTGTACAGATGATTATGAACGAGTTGTTTGCCCTTACGGGTCAAAATGAATGTTGCGAAGAAGGCAAGATAGACACGGCATGGGACAATGTCATCATGACACAGGAGAGCGGCTACAAGGATTTACTGTCGCATCTCGCCCCGAAACAAAAGATGATGCTTCTCGCAATAGCAAAAGAAGGCGAAGCAAGTGAGATAACATCGTCGGCATTTATCCAAAAATACAAGCTGCCATCAGCCAGTTCGGTGCAGGCAGCAATAACCCCGCTAATAAAAAACGACCTGATCACAAAGGAAGAAAACACCTACCGCGTATATGATTATTTCCTTGCGGAATGGCTGCGCAAAGAATATTGAAATCTGTTTTGCAACTTAGAGATTACAAAGGCGTAAAGTTTTAGAATTAATAACAATTTAATTCCAAAATATATGCCAACGATACGCGTTTTTTTATTAATTTTGCGGTGAATAAAAGAGAACGGCAAGGCATAGGAAGGCATTCCGTTCGAGAGCGGAAAATTTTCAAATTAAAATATAAAACAGCAGTATGGAATTTTTAACTAATGAGAAATTGACCATCGTCGGAGCTGCCGGCATGATTGGTTCAAACATGGCACAAACAGCAGCAATGCTCCGTCTTACTCCTAACATCTGTCTCTACGACGTTTACGAGCCGGGACTCGAAGGCGTAACAGAGGAGATGCGTCACTGTGGTTTCGAGGGTGTGAACTTCACATACACTACTGACGTGAAGGTTGCATTCAAGGATACAAAATACCTTATCTCTTCAGGTGGTGCTCCACGTAAGCAGGGCATGACACGTGAGGACCTTCTCAGAGGCAACGCCGGTATCGCTGAGGAACTCGGTAAGAACATCAAGGCTTACTGCCCGGATGTTAAGCACGTTGTGGTTATCTTCAACCCGGCCGACATCACAGGTCTTATCACACTCCTTTACTCTGGTCTTCGCCCAACACAGGTGTCAACTCTCGCTGCACTCGACTCTATCCGTCTGCAGAGTGGCTTGAACAAGCATTTCCGTGTAAAGCAGAGTGAGGTTACAGGTTGCCGCACATACGGAGGCCACGGCGAGGCTATGGCAGTGTTCGCATCGGGCGTTAAGGTTGCAGGCACACCGCTGACCGACCTCATCGGCACTGACAAACTGTCTACTGAGCACTGGGAGGAAATCAAACACAACACCATCCAGGGTGGTGCGAACATCATCAAGCTGCGCGGCCGTTCTTCATTCCAGAGTCCGGCTTACGTATCTGTGAAGATGATTGAGGGCGCAATGGGCGGCGAGCCGTTCGTATGGCCTGCAGGCCGCTACGTGTCTTTCGCCGGCTACGACCACATCATGATGGCTATGGACACACGCATCACCGCTGAGGGCAGCTTCTATGCTGAGCCGGTTGGTACTGCTGAGGAAATCGCCGACCTGCGCAAGAGCTACGAGCACCTCTGCAAGATGCGTCAGGAGGTTATCGATCTCGGTATCCTTCCTCCGGTTGAGAAGTGGGGCGAAATCAACCCGAACCTGAAATAAGTATTTTCTGACTAAAAAATGATATAGAACCAAAAGAGGGCGCATCGGATTTCCGACGTGCCCTCTTTTGTTTTTAATGGGTATCCGCCTTGTCGGGCGGCATGTATTGCAGGGTATGGGAACATAAAAGGGCGGATTTACCGCCCTTCTTATTCCATTGGTTTCCCGTTTTACAATATAGGATTGACAATCTCCACGCGCAAACCCAATGCCGTTATCCTATAGAACATCCCGACGCTCGGTGTTACCACTCCATTTTCAATCTTGGAGATATACGACTTCGTGGTGTTGATGCGCGAAGCCAACTCTGATTGCGTCACTTTCGCCTCCTTACGCGCTTTCAGAAGAATCTGGGCTGTGTAGAAGGAGTATGCCTCTTCGTCAAATGCAGCACGCTCTGCCGTTCCCTCCTTACCGTACTTACGTTCCAGAACCGCGCTGTAGTCATTTATTTGATGATTGTTTGTCTGCATAATACGCCTCCATTATTTTGCGTTTCATAGTGCAAAGATAGTGATAGTTGTACGATATTGCAACTTTTTTGAGCGTTTTTTTCTTCATCCTTCCGCCGATTGAGAAGTGGGGAGAGATTAATCCGAACCTTAAACCCAAATCCATCATTAGACCGCAAAGACCATTCTTCTTATTATTTGGTTTACCTATATGTCGCGAAAGTGTATGTTTCGACAAGCAAAACAAATACGATGGCAAACCGATTACAACGGAACGGTAAAAAATTTGCGCGCAAATTTCTTCTGAAAGTGGCACTTTTGGAGAAAATTTGCGCGCAAATTTATTTCGATTCATAATCTATTGATTCACAATAACATAGAAAACGGTCTGCAAAACAGGCTTTTTCAGAATAGGAAACGGACGCTTATAGGCAATAACCTCATAACCTCACACCTGAAAGCGTAGCGACCTCATGTCCTAAACACATCGACCTCACACCTCATAACTGATGTAAATCCGACAGAAACATCCAAATAAGAAATACCAATCCCAAAACATCTATTATCAGAAATAGAATGTTCACCCGCAGATCATTATCCTTCCAGTTACATATGAACCTATACATACAGACTAGAAAGAAGCACAGCATAAATATGAGGAATGATATATGTAATACTGTTTTCATCATCGAACTTGACATATTATAAAAAAGCACACATAGAAAACTCCACAACAGCGAGAGCAACTCCAACAGGGCCAAGCATTCGTTTCGCAATACCCTTAAATGCAGTCTTTATTGCAGTTTTCTTCCAGCATTTACAATTCGAGAAACCAGCGCCTCCAATAAAATCCAATCCAAGAGCTCTTAAAGCACAACGAGTATAACCAGCAGCGTCCATAGCATACACTGGTGTCGCAAAAATATTAAAATCATATATATTATTATCATTGATTATTTTTGCCTCCATATTAGCTTTTGCTTCATCCTCACAAACTGTCATTACCAAAGCTACTAATTGGGATTCGTCTGCATTGTTTTCCTCAAGCATTTCTTGTATCTCTGCATCGGTAAATCCTCTGCTTCTTAAAAATGCTTTGCTTTTCTCGACCAGCGGATCCAATACTTCATTAATATTGTCTTCAGAAACAACAATTTGAAAATCTGATTTTGTGAATTCTGGATTTATAGTAAGTTTTGCATTTGAAATATTACGTAATTCCACAATATCATTAACAGTTTGAACACTATTACATAAATTTGTAACACTTTTTTCTGTATTACTTGGAAACTCTACAGAGATGTAACACAATTTATCTGTTGCTTTTTGTCCTACCACTCTATTTGCTTTTGCATGGGACACTTCATTTACTACTACTGGTTTTTCTGCAAATTTCTCAGTACAATTAACAAATTCTGTGAGTAACAGCTTAGACGAATCAGAGTACAATTCTGCATCATCTTTTTGGCAGGCATTTAACACCATCTGTGTAAAACTCAATATACCACCCAAAAATAAAATAGAAATCATTCCTTTTGTTACTTTTTTCATAATAAATCATATTTTAATTAAACAAATAAAGTTATTTACAAAAATAAATAAAGCAACACGTTTTAACTTTAAAACAGCAACAAATATAACATACATTAACCTTTTGTTTGTACAAAATACAACATTTATACAAACAACTATTACAATCATAATGCACAAAAACCTGATTCTTAAAAAGACACTAATCATCCCTTCAGAAGTCCTTAATAGACACAAGTAACGCAATTTCAATCCATACAACTACTCCTATCATTAATAATGGTATCAAAAAACGTAATCTGTCTACATACCGTTTGGCATAGTATTTGTAATTTTGCATTATGAAACCATTAAACGACAATAAAGACATGGAACTGATAAAAGACAAGGAACTGGGTGGAGAGAGACCTCTGTTCGGCATAAAAGATACACGATTGGAGAATGTAACCATCACGGACGGGGAGTCAGGGATAAAGTGCTGCAAGAACATCGAGGCGGACAACTGCCGCTTTGTGGGCAAATATCCGTGGTGGCACGTGGACGGCAGCGTGATAACCAACTGCCTGTTTGAGCCGGGCTCGCGCTCCGCGATATGGTACTCCAACGACATGACGATGCGCGATACGGTGATAAACGCGCCGAAACTGTTCCGCGAGATGAAGAACCTGACGCTCAAGAACGTCGTGATAAACGATGCAGACGAGACATTCTGGCGCGTGAGGAACATCAGGATAAAGAACGTGAAGCTACATGACGGCACATATCCGTTCATGTTCTGCGACGATGTATATGCTGACGGATTGGAGAGCGACTCGAAATATGTGTTCCAATACTGCAAAAACGTGGAGCTGCACAACGCCAAAATCACCACGAAGGACTCGTTCTGGGAGTGCGAAAACGTTACGATTTACGACTCGGAACTTGACGGCGAGTATCTTGCATGGCACTCCAAGAACGTGCGTCTTGTGCGTTGCCATATCTCGGGCGAGCAGCCTCTGTGCTACGCCGAGGGCTTGGTGCTCGAGGATTGCACCTTTGATGCTGCCTGCGACCGTGCTTTCGAGGACTCTGACGTAGAGGCAAGCATCATCGGCGGCATCACGAACATAAAGAATCCGCGCACCGGACACATCACCGCCGACAGCGTGGGCAGCGTTACAATCGACGAGAACGTGAAAGCACCGAATAACTGCGTGATTGGAGTGAAGGGGTAGAATAAAACATTACTAAGTAAGTCACTAAAATTAATGTATAGCATATACTTTATTATAGATAGTATCGTTTAATCTTGGTGACTTATTTATAAATCAACAACGAATAATAAAAGTAATTACTTCCCTCTCTTTTGGAGAGGGGTTGGGGGTGAGGCTTTATGAACTTCAACGAACACATAGACCGCCGAGGAAGCGGATGTTACAAATGGGACACGCCGGCGGACAGCGACGTGATACCGATGTGGGTGGCCGACATGGACTTCCGTGTGGCTCCGGCAATAACCGAGGCACTGCACAAGCGCGTCGACCACGGCATATTCGGCTACGTGAAAGTACCCGAAGAATATTATAACGCAGTAATAAACTGGTTCGGCCGCCGCCACGGATGGACCATCAGGCGCGAGTGGATGATATATACGTCGGGCGTAGTGCCTGCAATTTCAGCCATCATCAAGGCTCTGACCGAGCCGGGCGACAAGGTGCTGGTGCAGACACCTGTGTACAACTGCTTCTTCTCGTCAATCCGCAACAATGGTTGCGAAGCCGCGGAGAACGCTCTGATATATGAAAACGGCACATATCGGGTGGACTTTGAGACGATGGAAAGGCTGTGCAGCGACCCTCGCACAAAACTTTTCCTGCTCTGCAACCCGCACAATCCGGCCGGAAGAGTGTGGCGGCGCGACGAACTTGAGCGCATGAACGATATCTGCATTCGCCACGGCGTGCGCGTCATTGCTGACGAAATACACTGCGAACTGGTGCAACCGGGCTATCATTACACACCGTTTGCTTCAATCTCTGAGGCGTGCCAGAACAATTCCATCACGTGCAACTCGCCCTCAAAATCCTTCAACATCGCCGGATTACAGATTGCCAACATTATCAGCAACGATGAAGAGACGCGCAACAAGATTGACCGTGCGATAAACATCAACGAGGTCTGCGACGTCAATCCGTTCGGAGTGGTGGCCGCTATGGCTGCATACAACGAGAGTGAGGACTGGCTCGACGAACTGAACGCATACATCCACGACAACTATGTAGCCCTTTGCGACTTCTTCGCAAAGGAGATGCCGCAGTTGAAGATAACGAAACTCGAAGGCACTTACCTCGTTTGGTGCGATATCCGTGCGCTCGGCATAAGCTCGGACGAGTTCACCAACCGCCTGCTCAACGAGGCAAAGGTGATGGTAAGCAGTGGAACGATATACGGAAAACGCGACGGAGAGGGCTTCATACGCATCAACATAGCGTGTCCGCGCGATAGAATGATGGAGGGATTGAGAAGGATGAAGAACAGTCTACTCCTACTCCAAGCCCCCCTCTAATCCCCCCAAAGGGGGAAGACCCAACAAAACACCCCCTCCAACTCCCCCAAAGGGGAGAGCCTCAACCGATAGAAGAAAAGTAAGATAATAGAAATGTGTCAAAATAAAAGAGGCGTATCACACTTGATTCAAGTAATGATACGCCTCTTTTATTTTATTCTTTCTGTTAGGTTTTCCATCACAGGGGGTATTGTCGGGCTTCCCCCTTGGGGGGATTAGAGGGGGGCTTTAAACAACTCTGCCTGCTGACGAATCAGCTCAGCATCGTCAAAGTAGTTAATTCGCATAGCTTCGCGCACCTCAGACATAGTCTGTGCAGCCACCTCACGTGCGGCGTCAGTGCCACGGCGCAGAATGTTGAATATCTCAGGGATGTCCTGTTCGTACTCATGGCGACGCACACGAATCGGCTCGAGCATCTTGTTGATGACCTGATTCAGGAACTTCTTGCACTTCATGTCGCCCAATCCACCACGTGTATAGTGGTCTTTCAACTCATCAAGATTCTTATATTCCGGCCAGAACTCCGCGAAATCATCATCCGAAGAGAACGCATCAAGATAAGTAAAGACAGCATTTCCCTCCACCTTACCGGGGTCGTCCACACGCAGGTGGTCAGGGTCTGTGTACATGGAGCGCACCTTCTGCCATACCTCATCGGCCGAATCGCTCAGATAGATGCAGTTGCCGAGACTCTTGCTCATCTTTTCCTTTCCGTCCGTACCGGGCAGACGGCGAGCCGTTGCGTTCTCCGGCAGCATGATGTTCGGTTCTACGAGCACCTCGGCGTAGGTCTGGTTGAAGCGGCGCACCAGCTCACGCGTAACCTCAAGCATAGGCTCCTGATCTTCGCCCGCAGGTACGGTAGTGGCCTTAAACAGTGCGATGTCGGCCGCCTGACTCACAGGATAACAGAAGAAACCAAGCGGAATGTTCGCCTCGAAATTGCGCATCTTAATCTCCGTCTTCACGGTCGGATTGCGCTGCACACGCGATACGGTGATAAGGTTCATCAGATAGGTTGTCAGTTCGGCCAATTCCGGAATCTGACTTTGTATGAACAGCGTGCATTTCGCTGGATCGAGACCGGCCGAGAGATAGTCGAGTGCCACCTGAACGATGTTCTGACGAATCTTCTCCGGATTATCGGCGTTGTCGGTCAATGCCTGCACGTCGGCCATAAACACAAACATACGGTCGTAATCGCCCTCTTCCTGCAACTGCACGCGGCGGCGCAACGAACCCACATAATGCCCCAAATGGAGCTTACCGGTCGGGCGATCGCCCGTCAATATTATCTTTCCCATTGTAATTTTAAGCCCCCTCCAAACTCCCACAATGTGGAGAATACAACCGCATTGTCCCCCTCAAGGAACATAATACAGCCGTATGGGGATTTTTGTTATTATTCTAATATTTACTTATATCTACCAATTATTTATATAGCGACTATGGATATTGGTATCAGCCACTAATATACAGCCACCCTTTCCACCTATTAACGCCCTCCCTCTTGGGGAAGTCTGAAGGGGCTTCGCATTGCAAAGGTACAACAAACTGTAAGAATAACAAAGAAATAAATAACAGTTTTTTCATGCCAACACGTGTATATTCGGAAATTATATGTACTTTTGCATAATAAATTATAATATTTACGCACATTACGCAGCAGTTTATTCACAAAATGAAAGTATTGTGCCGTGATTTGTAACTATAAATACATAAAATTAAGACATAAAGCAATGAGCAAGCAAAAGAAATTTATCTTACAGGAAAGCGAGATTCCAACACAATGGTACAACATACAGGCTGATATGAAGAACAAGCCTCTCCCGATGCTGAACCCGGCTACCAAGAAGCCAATGACGGTTGACGAACTGAGCCAGGTGTTCGCAAGGGAATGTTGCAAGCAAGAACTCGACACCACACACGCATGGATTGACATCCCCGAGGAGGTGCGCGAGAGATACAAATATTATCGTTCCACACCGTTAGTGCGTGCATACGAACTGGAGAAAGCACTCGGCACGCCGGCTCATATCTACTTCAAGAACGAGAGTGTTTCGCCATTAGGCAGCCATAAGATAAACTCGGCCCTGCCACAGTGCTACTACGCCAAGCAGGAGGGCACAACCAACGTAACCACCGAGACGGGCGCAGGACAATGGGGCGCGGCTCTCTCCTACGCCGCAAAGGTGTTCGGACTGGAGGCTGCCGTATATCAGGTGAAAATCACAATGCGCCAGAAACCCTACCGCAGTGCCATCATGCGCACCTTCGGAGCAGCCGTTACTGGCTCGCCGTCTATGTCGACCCGTGCGGGAAAGGACATCCTGACAAAGGACCCAAACCATCAGGGCTCGCTCGGAACGGCTATCTCCGAGGCTGTGGAACTGGCTCGCACAACGCCTAACTGTAAGTATGCCTTAGGGTCGGTGATGAACCACGTTACGCTGCATCAGACCATTATAGGCCTTGAGGCAGAGAAGCAGATGGAGATGGCGGGCGAATATCCCGACATCGTGATAGGCTGCTTCGGTGGCGGTTCAAACTTCGGCGGCATCTCGTTCCCGTTCATGCGCCATAACATCCTTGAAGGAAAGACGACAGAGTTCATCGCAGCCGAACCGGCAAGTTGCCCGAAACTGACGCGCGGCGTATTCCAATATGACTTCGGCGATGAGGCGGGCTACACTCCGCTGCTGCCGATGTTCACCCTCGGACACAACTTCAAGCCGTCTAACATCCACGCCGGCGGACTGCGTTATCACGGTGCGGGTACCATCGTGAGCCAGTTGATAAAGGACAATATGATGCACGGCGTAGACATTCCGCAGCTTGAGTCATTCGACGCCGGAATGCTTTTCTCACGCACCGAGGGCATCATCCCCGCTCCGGAGAGCTGCCACGCCATCGCGGCTGCCATCCGTGAGGCCAACCGCTGTAAAGAAACGGGCGAAGAGAAGGTCATCCTCTTCAACCTATCGGGTCACGGCCTCATCGATATGCCGTCTTACGACAGCTACATCAACGGCGACCTGCAAAACTACACACTCACCGACGAGACGATAAAGGAGAACGTCAGTGAGTTGGAACAGATAGTATAAATGAAGAGTGAAGAATGAAGAGTGAAGAATTGCCTGACGGGATAATAAAAGGCTGTCATCATTAAATAATAATCAACGACCTAATAACATTCCGTCAGGCA
>ULSA01055406.1_pt1 | contig 19481 bp, 15 predicted proteins | sample 1955951 | NCBI WGS metagenome assembly ULSA01 (sample SAMEA4835697, study PRJEB28245) | human gut metagenome | biome: gut microbiome; material: fecal sample | place: Denmark | collected 2008 | reverse complement strand
CCTTAAATTGTAAAATTTTTTATATAACCAAATATTAATCCATTTGCAAAAGGTATGGTGATTATATGGACAATAAATATATTAATAAATTTAGAATTATTGGACTAAATATTGCTTACTACCGGAAATTAAGGGGACTAACACAACTACAGCTTGCTGAGCTTGTTAATGTAAGTCGCACACATATAAGCAACATAGAAGCTCCTAATATGCCAACATCTATATCATTAGAAAAGCTATTTGACATTGCAGATGTCTTAGACATTCCACCTTCATATCTGCTAGATGACAGAAGCAAAATTTTATAACATTAATCTTTCACTAAAAAATGGAGCTGTCGCACTAATAGTCAGCACGGCAACCCCATTCTTAATAATCATTATCAAATTAATATCAATTATATATCACTAAATTTCATTAATGTCTCTCCCATTATTATCTAATAAAGTCCTTTAGTCCAAATAATAATATGTTCCATTAATCTGTTCTCAGACCATTTTCCATTTTAAATAACCTGATATGTGGGTTTATCTTCCAAAATCAGAGTCACTGACTTAGATGCTGTGATTTACTGTTTATATATTATCTGTAATTCTCTCCACAAACTAATAAAATCCTTTACCAGAGCCTCATCCCGTTTGTCACGGCATTTCTTCATAAGCTGTTCTGTATCCGAAAGCATATACAGCGTATGATATTCTCCAAATTTTACATTCAACTTCATAATATATCTTACCAACTTTTTTTGTTCTATTCCAACTGCATGCAACATTTTTTCGACACCTAATTTTTCTCTAAGAGATGCCTACTCACTCTGGTAAATAATCTCGGTCTGTTTTGTTATCTTATCCTCACGCACAATTTTAGTATTTTCCTTTGTTTTGTAATACTTCTTAATGAGCTTTTCTAATGACTTAAGTGTAATTCTGCCCTTCTTTACTGCATATACACCAAAACCCCCTGTATACTGATTCGGTCGCCAACATATTGAAGCCCTATTAAATGTGGTATCTTCAGTTCCGTATTTTTCAGATGCAATATTCGTTTTGCAGTATGAATATAATAATCATTTTTGCACAGTACATCTTTGGTATCATTAAATATTTTCAACAAGCGGGTATCTTTAATAAATCCACCCTTATCGCTGGAAATAGGATCATAATCATCCTTTTTCCATTTTTTCTTCTACATTTTTCTTTTTGGTTATCATACACCAATTAATGATTTTTGCTAACTTTATTATTGACAGCCATATTGTTATAGTGTACTATTGTGCTAGTACACAAGTACGCGTCATGTGTACATTACCTATTACAGGAGGAGGGATTATGGACTATAAGGCTAATATACCAATTTATCTTCAGGTAATCGATGATATTAAAAAAAGAATTCTTACCGGTGAGATTAAGCTTGGCGACAAGCTTCCATCAACCAGGGAACTTGCCGTACAGTACACGGTCAATCCTAACACTGCTGCAAGAATATACAATGAACTTGAACAGTGTGGTCTGTGCTATACCAAAAGAGGTCTTGGCACATTTGTATCAGAGGATGTGCATCTGATTGATACATTAAAGGCAGAACTTTCCAGTGAAATGATTGAGACTTTCGTTTCCGGAATGACAAGCCTTGGTTTTTCTAAAGATGAGATTATTAATCTCATTAAGAATTATCACGAATAAAATATGGAGGGATTTAATTATGCTGCAATGTAATAATGTTACTAAAAAGTATATGAAGATGACTGCCGTTAATGGTGTTTCCATTGACTTCATGCCGGGCAGAATATACGCCCTGCTCGGCTCTAACGGAAGCGGTAAAACAACTTTAATGAAGATGATAGCAGGTCTGGTAAAACCCACTTCCGGGGACATCACTCTTTCAGGTGTTCCAATAGGAGTAGAAACTAAGAAACACATAGCTTATATGCCTACTGAAAGTTATTTTTATAACTATATGAGCTGTGCTGATATTGGAAAATATTATGCTGATTTCTTTGAGGATTTCTCACTTGACCAGTACTACAACTATCTTAATGAGATGAAGCTTACGCCTGACATGAAAGCCAGCAAGATGTCATCAGGAATGATGGCTAAACTTAAGCTTGCTGTTAATCTTTCAAGAAATGCATCTGTTATTATGCTTGATGAACCACTTAACGGTGTTGATATTGTTGCAAGAGAGCAGGTTATCAATGCGGTAATCAGCAAGGCTTCACCTGATAAGATTATCATCATGTCGAGCCACCTTGTTGATGAGCTTGAAGCTGTTATTGACTACGCAGTATTTATCAAAGACGGTGTGATTGTTTCACAGGGAGATGCTGAAAATTTACGAACAGCTTCGGGCATGTCAATCGTTGACCAGTACAAACGCATTTATGCATATTAAAAGGGGGAATCTTCAATGTTAAAATTAACAAAATACGAATTGAGAAAGAATCTTCTCGGTATAGGAATCGTGGCAGGTATTATCTGTGTACTTCAGGCTCTGTTTATGTTTTTCTGCCTGACTGAAAATCTTAACTATACAAGCCTTTTCGGAGGACTTTTAATAATAGCTGCCTCTGTAAGTTATTTTATTGTATTTATATTTGGAGTTGTAACATATTATAGAGAACTTTCAAGCAAAAGCAGTTACCTGATATTCATGACACCTAATTCATCTCTTAGCATAATTACATCAAAGCTGCTCTATACACTGATTATTGGAATAGGAATTTCAGCAATATTCATCGGCTTTGGAGTTCTTGATATATTCATGATGGCTGGTGTCTTTGGTGACCTGGCTGACGCACTCAAGAATTTCTCAGAAATGTTAAAGATTATGGGTATTGATGTTGTCAACATAATTATTAATATTGTAGCTGGAATAATATCATTCCTTATAACTTTCTTCTTCCTTATATCACTTGCATACTTTGCCATAACACTATCTTCAACTGCCTTGCAGAACAAGAAGATTAAAGGATTTATCTCAGTTGTATTATTCTGTGTCCTTGCATATGCAACAATTAAGATTTCTTCTTTGTTGCCTGAACTTTATAAGAATCCAGACAGCTTATCCCAGGCATTAATGTCAAGCCTTCCAGCTACCATATTCCAGTTATTAATGGTGGTTGCATGCACATTCGGAAGTGCTGTGCTTCTTGATAAGAAGGTAAGTCTGTAATTCGTATTCTCATGGGATGGGATGCCGGCAAAACCTACTAAAAGCTTCACAGGATTTAATCTAGTAGGTTTAATTCTTACAATTACATATGAATTTTGTTTAAAAGACCTACTATCTTGATGTTCTCATCGAATATAGTAGGTCTTTTTATAGTTATTCTGTTGTTCAAAGACAGATTTCATATCCAAAACGCCTACTAAATTTCATATATCATTCTATTTAGTAGGTTTCCAGACCTTACACACTATGCCGCGCGCAGCCAATCAACCCACTAATCTCCTGATTCATCTCTATCCAGTAGGTTTTCAGCCTCTAATTCCAGTCTTTTACTTATTCTTCCACATAGTCAAAAGCAACAGTTTCCATGTGCTCCTTGAACAGCTTATTAAACACTGCAATTACACGTCCAACGCCAATCATTGAAAGGATTGTTCCAAGTCCAAGGCCAAGAAGATAAAACACCCATCTGATAATAAGTTTATTTCTGCTCTTCATTGTTAACCGCCTCCCAGAGATTATTCTCTACTTTATCTATCATGGAAGATAACATCTTAATCTCTTCTTCGCTGAATCCTTTAAATATTACATCATCAACCTTATTGAATATTTTAATAACTTCATCGGCCTTTTCATATCCGCAGTCTGTGAGAAGCACATTCCATGACCTTCTGCTTACCGGATTATTTTCTCTCTTTAACAGACCATCCTTTTCCATTCTGTCTAATGTTCTTGACATTGTAGTTACATCCATAAGGCAAGCATCCGCCAGCTCTTTCTGATTCATAATCCCATGTTCTCTTAATTCCTTAAGAATTCTTGGTTGCCCCTGTCCAACCGTAAGGCCAAGTTCAATAAAAAATGGCCTTATCAGCCGTCTTCGAAGCATTTCAATATCAAAAAACACATTTTTAATTTCATTATCCATAATTACATTTCCCCTCTTATGCACTGATTTCATGCGGTATACAACACTGTCTAATCAAGCTCAAACTGTCCTGTATACAACTGATAATATCTTCCCTTCTGCTCAAGCAGTTCATCGTGGCTGCCTCGTTCAATGACTTCACCCTTTTCAAGAACCATTATGGCATTGGAATTTCTTACTGTCGAAAGCCTGTGTGCAATAACAAATACAGTCCTTCCCTCCATTATTGCATCCATTCCCTTCTCTATAAGCCGCTCTGTTCTTGTATCAATCGAGCTTGTCGCCTCATCAAGAATAAGCACCGGCGGCTTGGCAATTGCAGCTCTCGCAATTGCGATAAGCTGTCTCTGTCCCTGTGAAAGATTGCTGCCATCAGCAGTAAGCATTGTATCATACCCCTGTGGAAGTCTTGTTATAAATGAATCAGCATTGGCAATCTTAGCTGCCTCCCTGATTTCCTCGTCAGTTGCATCAAGCTTTCCATATCTTATATTATCAGCAATAGTTCCTGTGAACAAATGTGTATCCTGGATTACCATTGCAAGAGAACGCCTTAAGTCATCTTTCTTAATATCCTTTACATCAATTCCATCATATGTAATCGTACCTGACTGAATATCATAGAATCTGTTTATAAGATTAACAATAGTAGTCTTCCCTGCTCCTGTTGAACCAACAAATGCTATCTTCTGCCCCGGCTTTGCAAACAACGAAATCTTGTTAAGCACCTTCTTTTCAGGCACATATCCGAACACAACATCATTAAATCTTACATCACCCTTAAGCTCAATAAGCTCCCCTGCCGGCAGCTTCCATGCAAAAAATCCTGTCTTATCAAAAGTTTCTGTAAGGGTATTATCCGCATTTTTAATGACATTGCACAGAGTTACCTCTCCTTCATCAATCTCCTCCGCCTCGTCCATCATGTCAAATATTCTCTCAGCTCCCGAAAGTGCAGAAAGTATGAAATTAATCTGCTGTGTGAACTGATTTAACGGCATGGCACTCTGTCTTACATACACAAGATATGCCGATATGCTTCCAAGGTCCATAATTCCCTTGATTACAAATATGCCTCCAACACAGGCAGATAGTGCATAATTAAAATACGACAGACTTACAATTACAGGAATAAGCATTCCCGAATATGCAAGTGCATTAGTCGATTCCTTTCTAAAGCTCTCATTCATCTCACAGAATTTTTCAAAATTCTTCTGCTCATGGTTAAATACTTTTTCAACCTTCTGACCTGCCATCATTTCTTGAACAAAACCGTTGATATTGCCAAGCTCCTTCTGCTGTCTGTGATAATATTTCTTGCTGCGTTTACCATTGTATTTGATAAAGATGAACATAAGAATAAGAAAAACAACAACAATAATAGTCAGCCTTACACTTAATACCAGCATCATAGTTATAGTTCCAAAAAGTGTAAGAAAGCTCTGTATTACCATGGCAAAACTATTGTTCATTGCTTCCTGAACCGTATCAACATCATTAGTGAAATGACTCATAATCTCACCATGTGTATTATTATCAAAATATTTTAACGGAAGCTTCTGTGTGTGCTTAAAAAGGTCCATTCGAATCTCGCTTACTACCTTCTGGGAAGTATGCACCATAAGCCTGTTGTAGCCAAGCGTTGAGAGCGCACCGCACGCATACATGACACCCATTCCGCACACAGCAATGATAAGCCCCTTCATATTGCCTGGCACGATAAAATTATTAACTACAGGCTTTATTAAAAATGTTCCCATAATTCCTGCACCTGCACTTATAAATACAAGAATTGCTATAAGCAGGAATGCCCATTTATAATGACCCAGATATGAAAGGAGATGCTTAACAGTCTTTTTCGTATCTTTAGGTCTTTTATAACCAACATACTTAGCCATTAAAGATCAGCTCCTTCCTTCTGTGATTCATATATTTCCTGATATATCTTATTAGTCCTTAACAGACTTTCGTGTGTTCCGATTGCGTCCACACGACCGCCGTCCATAATAATTATCTGGTCTGCATGACACACTGACGATATTCTCTGTGCAATTATAATCTTTGTCATATCAGGCAGCTTCTTTGCAAGTGCATTTCTTATCTTTCCTTCAGTTGCAGTATCAACCGCACTCGTTGAATCATCAAGAATAAGGACTTTAGGCTTCTTTAATATTGCTCTTGCAATACATATTCTCTGCTTCTGCCCTCCTGATACATTGACACCTTCCTGTCCCATCTCGGCATCAAGTCCACCCGAAAGTCTGTCTATGAATTCATCAACACACGCTATGCTACATGCCTCTTTAATCTCATCCAGAGTCGCATTTTCATTTCCCCATCTTAAGTTATCAATTAGTGAGCCCGAAAACAACGTATTCTTCTGCAATACAACTGAGATTGCATCTCTTAAATGTCTTACCGGGTATTCCTTAACGTTTATTCCATCTATCTTAATCTCGCCATTACTTGCATCATAGAGTCTTGGAATAAGCTGGATAAGCGTCGTCTTTGATGAACCTGTCTGTCCTATTATTCCGACTGTCTGACCTGCATTAATGTGAAATGAAACATCTGACAGCACATATTCTTTAGCGGTTTCATTATATTTAAACCACACATGGTTAAATTCTATCTCACCCTTCTTAACTTCGATGTTCCTAGCATTCTCGTCAGTTATATCAATCGGCTCGTCAATTACCTTCATAATTCTTTCTGCAGAAGCAAGTGACCTTGTCATAAGAAGGAACACATTTGACATCATCATAAGAGAATTAAGTATCAGAAGAACATAGCTCAGGAAAGAAGTAAGCTGTCCAATCATCATCTGTCCTGAATTAATCAGCCTTCCGCCTATAAGAAGAATACCAAGAATTGTAGAATACATAACGAACTGCATAGCAGGCATGTTAAGTACAGCTATTCCAAATGCTTTCTCTGATTCATTTTTCAGATTATCATTAACGTGTCCGAATTTTTCAATTTCGTAATCGCCACGCACATATGATTTAACAACTCTTACTGCCGTAAGATTCTCCTCTATACACCTGTTTACAAGGTCAACTGCTCCCTGCATTCTTCCATATCGTGGACCAACATTAATGATTATTATGATGAGCAGAACTGCCAGAACTGGCAGTGCTACAAGAAAGACCAGTGCCAGTGTTGAATTAATCTGGAATGCCAGAGTCGTTGCAAATATCAGCATTACCGGACTTCGTCCAAATGGACGCATTCCTGTTGATACAGCATTCTGGATATTAGTCACATCACTTGTGAGTCGTGTAACCAATGAAGAAACACTGAAATGGTCTATATTAGAAAATGAATAAGACTGAAGCTTCTCATATTCAGCCTTTCTTATATTAGCACCCAGTCCCTGACCTGCAAGTGCAGAAAATCTTGCACTTCCTACGCCTAATATAAGCGCAGCAACTGCACATACAGCCATCTGGATACCTTTGTTTATTATATATGGAACATCTGAATTGGTCACACCTATATCAATCAGGTCAGCCATCAGCTTAGGCACCATAATCTCAAGCACAACTTCAACACCTATACATATAAGCGCCAGCCATGCATATTTCTTATATTCTTTCATATAAGAAAAAATTCTTCTCAACATTACTTGCACCTCCAATTGTTGTATATGCAACTATTGTATTTCCAAGTTCAAGTAATGTCAAGAAGACATTTTTATAATTATTTTACATTTTTCCTATATACCATATAAGAAATTACGGATGTAATCACCTCTGTAATCCAGAAAGCATGCCATACGCCAACAGCTCCGACTATCCTTGACATTATGAATGCAACAGGAATTATTACAGCAACATATCTGCATACAGATATAATAAGTGACGGAAATCCTTTCCCAAGTCCTTCAAGTGCACCCGCCGAAGTAACTGATACCGTTGATACAATAAATCCGGCACTTATTATTCTTAACGCTGTCTCGCCGGCACTTATTGTGTCTGGATTATTTGTAAACAGACCGATAAGTGACCCCGGTATTGCAAGACAGAGAATTGTACCTGCTGCCATAATAGCAAATATAAGTACCATTGATGTCTTATATATCTTTCTTACTCTCTCATGCTCTCCTGCTCCATAGTTATAGCCCATAAGCGGTCTCATTCCCTGTACAACTCCGTTGGCCGGCAGATACAGAAATGTCTGCAGCTTGTAATATACTCCAAGCACGAATACATACACAGCCGAGTACGCAGCAAGTATTACATTAAGCACCAATATAAGAATAGATGGAAGTGCAAGGCTTAAGCTTGCCGGCATACCGATAGAATAAAGTCTCTTTGCCATCGAACGTTCTATTCTCATCTCCGATTTTCTGAATTTAACCGGAATAGGCTTAACAATATATATTATGATATATAGCACTGCTGCCGAAGTCTGGCCTATTCCTGTCGCAAGTGCAGCGCCTTCTATTCCCATTGCAGGAAATGGACCTATTCCGAATATCATCATCGGGTCAAGCACAATATTAACTATACAGCCTGTCATAAGGCATACCATAGAAGCATTCATTCTTCCAACTGCCTGAAACACCTTCTCAAACATAAGCTCAATTCCAAGCATTATTGAAAATGCAAATGCAATATTGGAATATTTAAGTCCCAGTGAAACAATCTCTGCATCTTTTGTAAACATTTTTAAGAATACCGGCATACCCGCAATACATATAACGGTAAGCACAACAGCGTGTATACAACTTAGGAGCATGCCCTGGCTGGCTGCTTTATCTGCCTGCTTCTGGTTCTGTGCGCCCATAAAAAATGATATGACCGCATTTATTCCTATTGCAAATCCTATCATAACCGAGCTTATAAGATTCTGTACCGGAAATACCAGTGACAGAGCTGTCATCGCATTTTCACTTATCTTAGCAACAAAGAAGCTGTCAACAATATTGTACAATGAATTAACCATCATAGATATTACCATTGGAAGCGACATTTTTAATAACAATGGGAGTATCTTCTGCTCCTTCATATATGTCTGATTCATATTAACTACCTGTCCTTTTCGTAAAAAAAGAGCCATCAAGTGGCTCTTTTTTAATGATACACGATAATATTTAATTATTCAACCAGATTCTTTCTCGTATACATAAGCAGTTCCATTATAAGTATCAGTGGCATTGTGAATATGCACCATACTGATTCTCTTAATGCTTCAAGCATACAGATTTTTACTATCGTTCCCCTTCTCATCCCCAGGCCATGAAGCAGCTTATATTTTTCTTTTCTGCGTTCAATCCTGTTTCTTACAATGATTGCCATTATAAGAAGCTGGATTACAACTGACGCTGCTATTGTTATTCCATATTGAAGAATATTGTTGATAAGCTGTGTTCTGTATATATTCTTGGCATCAACATTAGAATTGTAGACAAGATCATTATTTTCAAAATATACAGAGAGTTTATTATTAGTTGCTGAAAATGCTGATGACAGATCATACTGTACGCTTAACTGGTTATAATGCAGACCGAATTCAAGATCTCCAGTCATCTCATCCCCCGTCATTCTCTCCATAAGGTTTCTCTGGTTATCAACTGCCTGCTGTGCAAGTGACATTCCTGCAAGTGCCGTATAATAGCCATAATCAACCATTATTCCGTTAAAATCCTCTCTTACATCATCCGTAACCTTTATAACTGCTGCAACTGTTGGTGACACACATGCCCCGAATAATACTTCATATCCATCAATAACCTGCTCCCTTACAGGATTTTCTGTACCTGTGCCTCCTGCCATATTTCCTCCTGAGCCATAATAGTGGGCATGCAGATCAATTTTGCCTGAATTATTGTATTTATCGAAAAATGCTTTATCATATGGATATACATATCTTCCATCTGCAATGCTCATTGGAACATGGAAACTGGCATCTACCGGCAGTTCATAATAATTGTAATTAAGAGTATCTCCTGCTTTAAGCGTATCATCATAGCTTCCATCAGGTGCATCCTGTAAGAATACCACAACCTGTCTGCCATTGACGAAATCATCATAGTTTCTGTACTCTTTATCAATATATTTTTCAAGTTTCTTATAAAGTTCTTTGGTCGGATTAACATATTCCGTAGAAAATATATAACGATAACCATAATCTGTAATCGGTGTATCTCTTGAATTAGACATGTCTGGTGATATCATATCCAGCCCCATCTTATGATAATCCTGATTATCCCAGAACCATTTTCTTTCTGATTCATAAGCAGAATACGATATTGATTCTATTCCGCTTATATTGTCAATTTCTTCAAGGAATTCGCTAGTAAAACCGCTGAGCAGATTAGTGTTACCTCTTTTACAGTACCTACGCCCATAGTGAATATTTATCCTATCTAATTCCAGTAAATCTTCATCATTATATTTAATTCTCATGAAGGAATTATTCATTTTGCTTTTTAATTCATCAAAGCTTATATTAAACCTGTTTCGTTCTTTCCATGCTTTATTAAGAAGCTGGCTTCTTTCGCTGACGCCATATATATCATCCTGTTCAGGTATATTATAATATCCTTTTATATATGAATAATAGTACAGAGTCATTTCATACTCAGAATCTGACGGATCAAGGTATCCATATATATCAGGAAGTTCATTATTCTTCTTATAGTCAGCATATGATTTTCTTATCATTACAGCTGAGAACACAAGTATTCCACATATGCATAATGCAAATATCCTGAGTCCTGCAATCATAAACACCCCATCATTTTGCATCAGTCTCTGGCTGATTGTCGAAGCAAGATTATATGGCTTCATGCGTGACTGCTTTCCTTCCATATTGGCAGATACAATTTTCTTATTCTTACTCTTAACATTACCGCCTTTATTTTTTTGCCACTGATTAGCAATCAGACCTGCCAGCTCTTCTACAACAATTGCCGCAATTACGGAACACACGCTTTTTATTATTATACCGGCAGTGATTTTATAGAAATGAAAGCCATTATTAATCTCTAATCCCTTTCCTATTGCCTGACCTGTGAGCAATGCCAGAAGGAGTCCTGCTATACCTGCCGGAATAATTATAAGTGCATTCTCGATGATATACATTTTCCGCATCATGGACTTATCCATGCCAAGTCTTCTGAATCTCTGATATGCCGTCTTTCTTCTTCCCCTGTATTCAATAAGCTGGTACGAAAGTGCAAGTATTCCAATTACCATTACAACTATATACATGTATGCATACACGGCCGCCGAATTCCATGGCTGATAATCATATACTGCCGAATTGTATTCTGTCTCTGTCTTTGCATCCTCTTTAATCTTCTTATAAACAATAGCATAATCTGATGCCCTGACAGATTCTTTCAATGAATACAGATATGAATTCTTGCATTTTGTATTAAATGCTGAAAGCGCATTTTCAGTTACAACAGCTCCTGGCATCTTCTTACCGTATTTCCATATGCTTGTATAATTGGCAAATATACCTGACAAACGGAACTGTTTTTCGTGTCTTGCCTCATTGTTGTATACACTGTTTTCCTCGCAGTATCTGATTGTGATTGTCTCTCCTATCTCGCCTGTGTATCCCAATGACAGCAATGTATTCCAGTCCATTGCTATCTCATCATCTTCCTGTGGAAGATGACCTGCATTCAGTTTAAGCCTTCCCTGTTTAACAAATGCTTCGTCAAAGCTTCCAAGTATGTACCCTGTCATCTTCCAGTCTTTATTAAACATATCCACACATGTAACTGCCTTGACCGGCGCATTAAGATAAGCATGCTCACTTAAAGAATTATTAGGTTCTTTCGATGTCACTTCACATATAAACCAGTCCCCAAATCTTGATTTATTAGACGACATCTGCCACTGGTACATATTCTCCTGAAATATAAGAACCGCTGTTACAAAAAACACGGCTGCAAGCGTGGTACACGCTGCTTTGATAATCTGCGGCATACGTCTTTTAATGCTCAACAGAGTAATCCCAAATACCGACATACGCAATCCCCCTTTCGTATGTACTTCTATGTTACTGACACACACCATCTACTATAGTAATTATCTTATCCGCATAATCTGCCATCTGTCTGTCATGCGTAACCATAATTATTGTCTGATTGTGCTTCTGGCTTGCCTTGGATAACATCTGTGCAACTGTTCCCGCACTTCCTGCGTCAAGATTACCAGTCGGCTCATCAGCAAGGATTACAGCCGGATGAGTAATCAGCGCTCTTGCTATCGCAACTCTCTGCTGTTCACCACCTGACATCTGCGATGGAAACTTATTCTTACAATGCGATATTCCCAATTCCTCTAACAAATCATCAACTTCATTCTCATCAGGCTTCTTGCCATCTATAAGAATCGGCATAACAACATTTTCATATGCTGTGAATTCTGGAAAAAGGCTGTAATCCTGATATATATATCCTATATTTCTTCTTCTGAACTCTGACAATTCCTTGTCCTTCATTCCTGTTATCTTCTTTCCGGCAATAATAACACTTCCGGTATCCGGCTCGTCAACACTTCCAAGAATCCTCAAAAGTGTTGATTTACCTGAACCACTCTTTCCTATTATTGCTGTAAATTCCCCCTGTCCAAACTCAAGTGTGCAGTTCTTGAGTGCCGGAACATCAACGCTTCCGGCATGATAAGTTCTTTCAATGTTCTCCGCTCTTAACATAATCTCGTTCATAATATACCCATCCCTTCTATCCATATTTTTATAGTTTCCTCACAAATCCAGTAAACATCAGCAGTTCCATTAACAATAACAATGGCATTGTAATCACGCACCATACCGATTCCCGAAGTGCCTCAAGCATACATACTGAAACAATCTTTCCACGCCTCATTCCCAGACTGTGCAAAAGCATCATTTTTTCTTTTCTTCTGTTAATACGGTTTCTTATAACAATTGCCATAATTAACAGCTGCATAACTATCATTGCAATAATAGTGATTCCATACTGCAGTATACTGTTGATAAGCTGTGTTCTGTATGTATTCTTGATATCAACATTACTGCTATAAGAGATATCGTTATTGTTGAAATACACACCTATCTTATTATTGGTTGCTGAAAATGTTGATGTCAGGTCATACTTTATGCTTATCTGGTTGTAACACAGTTCAAAATCCATATCACCGCTTAACTCTTCTCCAATAAGTCTCTCCATAATATCTTTCTGTCTGTCAACCGCCTGCTGTGCCATGTTAATACTTGCAATTGCGGTATAATAACCAAATGTCGGAATTATTCCATTGAAATCCTCCATAACCTCGTCAGTAACTTTGACAACAGCAGCAACCTGTGGAGCAACGCATGCATCATAAGCTGCTTCGAGCTTTTCCATAAGCTTATAATCAGGATTAAAATCATGTGTATTGTTGTAATCTAATAAATACCTGTTATATGCTTTATCATAAGGAAATATTGAAAAATATGAAGAATCAATTATATTACTCTCATCACCATACGTATTCTCATCTACTCTGTAATAATTATAATAAAGTGTATCTCCGGCATTAATAGTGTCATCATATCCACCCTCTGGCAGATCTCTTAAGAATAAAACCACCTGTTTTCCTTCCTTAAATGCTTCATAATCAACATACTCTTTATCTATATATTTCTCCAGTTTGCTGTATAGTTCTTTGGTTGGCTGTACATATTCTGTAGAAAACAAATACCTGTCTCCATAATCAGGAAGATGCTCTTTATGATATGAACTTTTTTCAGGATGAAATGTAAATGTCTGCATCTTTTCATAATCCTGTGAATCCCAGAACCAGCTTCTTTCTGATTCAAATACAGAATATGACACGGAATTTATTCCATTAATCTCCATCAGCTCGTCAATAAATTCCTTAGAAAATCCTTCCAGAATATTATTATTAGGATCTTTTAAATATTTACTCTGCCCCATATTAATAAAGCCAAGTGACCTTCCTATGCTGTCACTGTCATTAACCTTGATTGCATCATTCCAGTCCCACATATTTCCGGCTTCAACTAATTCCTTTATCTTATCAAAATGTATGTTATATCGTATTCTCTGCTTACTGACATACTCACTCATGTCATTCCTGCTTGTGATTTCACCAGTATAATTCATTGACTTCAGCGGCAGATTATTATAGTCCTTAAGATAATACCAGTAGTTCATAAATAATGCCGTTTTATCCTGATTAACATCAATATATCCATATATATCCGGCACACTGTCATTGCTCTTATATTCTTTAAAAGCATTTTGAATCTTCAAAGCAGAAAATATAATAACTCCACATATACATAATGCAAAAAGCCTTATTCCGACAGCCATCAAAGCCCCATCTTTTCTTATAAATCTTGAACTTACAGACCTTACAAGATTATGCCTGTTCATACGGCTTTTCTTATAACGCATATGCACTTGTCTGCTTACCCATTTCTTGGACACTGCTTTCTTTCTATAGAAATGTATGTTGGATATTATTCCGCTAAGTTCCTCAACTATAACTGCAATCACCACCGAACTGGCACTTTTAATAATAACCTCCATATTCACCCTGTAGAATTCATAACCAGACTTGGCTTCAAGTGCCTGTCCTGTAAAGTGTCCTACTGCCAGTGCAAGCAGAATGCCAATAATTCCTGCCGGAATCAGTATAAATGCGTTCTCTGTTATATACATTTTACGGATGCCTGCTTTAGTCATTCCCATCTGGCTGAACATATTATACGACTTGCGTCTTGTATTCCTGTATTCAATAAGCTGGTATGACAATGCGAGAATTCCAATAACCATGACTACAACATACATATACATGTAAACTGTTGCTGACTTCCATGGTGAATAATCATATACTGCCGCATTATATACTGTCTCGCACCTTATGTCTTCCTTTATCTTCTTATAAACATTTGCATATTCACTTGTTCTTATCGAATCCTTGAATCCATACAGATACAGATTATCAATTTTATAATCAAAATCGTTTAACTTCTCATCTGTAACTAATGCTCCTGGAATCATTTTCCCGTTCTGCCATATATTGGTATAATTCTGAAATATTCCTACTAATGTATATGTTTCGATTCTTTGATCTGACTCATAATTAATATTATCTGCACGATAATAATATATTGTTATCTTCTGTCCTAACTCCCCTGCATATCCAAGCTTTAACAATGTATTCCAATCCATTGCAATCTCATCATTATTCTGTGGCATACGGCCTTCGTCAAGTTTTAATCTGCCCTGCTTAATGAAATCGTCTGTCATGCTTCCTATATGCAACTTCGTCTCATTCCATTCACTGTCATATAACTCCACACTGCTTTTCGCGCTGACCGGCTCACACAGATAATTATGTGTGCTTAATATTTCGTTAGCTTCTTTCTTACTTCTCTCACATATGAACCAGTCTCCGAATCTTGACTTATTGGATGACATCTGCCACTGGTACATATTCTCCTGAAATATAAGAACCGCTGTCACAAAAAACACCGCCACAAGTGTTGTAAGCGCCGCCTTCCATATCTGCGAGAACCGTCTCCTTATACTTTTGAAAGTAATCTTTAAAACATTCATTCAAGTACCCCCTGTAAGATTTATGTATATACCTTATTACCATGCTTATACATTATCATGCGAACCTTACAAAAACCTTACAGCCAAATATTTTTATAAGACTTCGCAGTTCTTTGTCCATTTTATATGTGTAATGCTGGTATGAGTGTCTATAGCACAAAATTTGAATATGACGAGCTGTGCAGGAGTTAATGCCGCTATATACATAAGGTCAGTTCACAAAAGCTCGTTCAAACGAAGTGCGTTTGCTTTTGTGGACTGTAATAAACTTTGTAGATAGCGGCATTTACTCCTGCTAAGCGATGTCATCCTGAAAGTTTTGTGCTATAAACACTCATACTGACAGGGGATATATATGATATGGACAAACAACTGCGAAGTCTCTCTTAATTAATCTTCCACCGGTAGCCGATTCCGCGGATTGTCTCTATATAAGCTCTGCCGTCCTCACGGTTTCCAAGCTTTGTCTTTAGCCTGCTCACAGTAACTGTCAGCGTATTATCCTCTACAAATGTTCCGTATCTGTCCCACATTTTCTGAAAAAATGTATCTCTTCTTACAATAAGTCCCTTGTTGTTTATAAGTATCTCTAATACATGAAATTCTGTCGGAGACACACATATCTGTTTATCTGCATGAATAATTGACTTATTCTTAAAGTCTACTGTAAGAGTTCCATCTTTATAAATGTCTGTGCCACCTGATATTCTTCTAACATTAGCCATTATTCTTGATACAAGCTCCGCAACCCTGAACGGCTTCACAACATAGTCATCACCGCCGCAGTCAAGTCCTTTAATAATACTGTCTTCATCATCACACGATGTTAAAAATATTATTATCTGACTTCCGTGTTCTCTTATCTTCCTGCAGACATCAAATCCATTGCCATCAGGCAGATATACATCTAACAAGAATACATCTATTACAGCTTCTTCCTGTTCATATATATTATTAAACTGTCCTACACTTGCCGCTTCCACAACTGAATATCCTTTTTCCTGTAATATTCCTGCAAGCTGCTGCCTTATAAAATCATCATCTTCCAATATAAGTATCTTGGTCATATTCCCTCCCAGACAGTACATTTTCTATATTGTAATGCACTAACCTTACACATATCTTACAATTCAGCCTTTCTCTTAAGAACATATCTTGGTATCTGTACCCTTATAACAGCACCCTTTCCGTCCTCGTTATTACGCACATCTACGGTTCCATGATGTGCTTCAATAATAAGCCGGGACAGGTTAAGTCCTATACCGGCATGCCCTGCGGCAGCACTTCCCGTTGTCTCAAACCTGTCAAATACATACGGTATCCGGTCCTCTTCAAATCCACTTCCATTATCCTTAATATTGACTATACATTTGTCATCACGGCATGCAGCTTTAACTTCAACCTTATCGCACAACTCGCTGCTGTTCTGTATTATATTGATAAATGCTTCTCTTATCCATTCTTCATCAGCATTGATGCAATAGTCTTTGTCATCACATTCCACCGTTATATTGCAGTCATTCTTAGGAAGCTGGTTCACAACATCACAAAGCATGCTGTTCACATTAATGTCCTGCTCTGTCATGATTATCTTGCCTGCTTCCATTCTGCTTATTGTCATCAGCTTACTTATAAATGACCTGATTCTTTCAATCTGTTCAAAACATCTTTCAAGAAGCTCCCTGTTCTCACCGCTCTCCTCTAATCTGTCTAATGCAAGACTGAGTGCAGTAAGAGGTGTCTTAATCTGATGTGCAATATTCTCTGTAAAATTCTGCAGTTTCTCATTACGCTCAACAAGAAATCTTTCATCTGCTTTCTGTTTTTTCTTTAATTGCTGGTTCTCTGTATCTAGATTAATAACATATGAATAGATATCATTATGTCCGATTTTTACAATCATCCTTATACATGCTGCCATTACAACTGCAATTATAATTATTCCTGCCACTGCAATTATCCACTGACCACTTCTATAATACATATATGATGCACCATTCTCTGTATAGCCGCACTCCTTGACTACGTTCTTATACTTTGATACATCACTCAATGAATACCTGTTATAAAACATCATATCTATCAGATATTCTCCTGATTTTTCATCTATGTTATACAAGCCTGCTGCCAGTGCCCTGAATTTTAATTCATAAAATCCAGTCGTAACAGCAATTATAAGTATAGCAATTCCTGCCATAACACAAAAAGCAGCCATCATCTTTTTTCTGATGACGGCTACTTTCCTTGTTGCTATATGTTCTATATCTTTTTCTTCCTCTATTAATACTGTATCTGACATAAATCCCCCTTAACTACATGCATTAGTTTCTGGAAGTATTATATCATTTTATTCTGTTAAAGCATATCTGTTAATTAAAATGAATTGATTGATGGCCTGTTGGCAACAGTTTGTTGACCAAAGTCCACTAAACTCCTGTGAATTCTCGATTTCGTAGGTATATTTTCCAACTTAATACGTTGATTTCAACCATTAAACCCACTCATTCATTATCCAGATACATTTTAGTAGGCTTTTCCCATCAATTATTCTCTGAAAGAGCCACATCTCAACTGAAAAAAGCATACTAAACTTGATATATTTGCCCACTTAGTAGGTTTCTGACTCAAAAAGCCAGAAATCCAACTCACATCACGGCAAGCTCATATCTTACTTCTTCCCTTTCTGTGTCAGCAGAACTGACATTATCAATGAAGTTATCGGCACTGTAAGTATTATGCCCATTGTTCCTGATATTCCACGCATTATCTCAATTGCAACCGAGTACATGTTAAGAATCTGGTGCATCTGGTATGAATATGCGTATATTATCATGACAAGTCCCAGACTTCCTCCTGCATAAGCAAGAATAAGTGTGTTAGACATTGTTCCTATCATATCTCGTCCAATATTAATTCCTGAACGGAATATTTCCCTTGCTGATATGTCAGGTCTGTTTTCTTTAATCTCATGTAATGATGATGAAACTGACATTGCAACGTCCATTACAGCTCCTAACGATGCAATCAGTATTCCAGAAAACAGCATTCCGCCTATGTCAAGCTTTGAATTCTGGCCTACATATATAAGGTTCTCTATATCGTCAACATTGTATCCTGTTACATGTCCAAAATGTCCGAAAACAAGTGCTATAAGACCTGATACAACCACTCCGGCTATTGTACCAAGCATAGCGCCAATTGATTTCTTCTGAAAATCTGCCAGTAGAATAAATGTTATCAGCGTAATTATGACAACTGATAATGTAGCTGCAATAAATGGTGAAACACCTATATACATCATCGGAATATACATCATTACTACAACTGCAAATGTGAATATAAGTGCGAGTACTGAATTGAAACCTTTCTTTCCTCCAACCAGCCACATAAGTCCGAAAAATGCTGCTAATAACGCAATTATCTCCGGTTCACGGTCATAATTATATACATTGGCTGAGAGATTTCCATTATATTCACTTATATTAGCTATTACCCTTGTTCCAACCTTACAGTTGGCTCCGTACAGATATCCGTTAAGACTGTACGCTTTTACTTCTTCTCCCTTGTGGCTTCCTGATTTAATACGTAAAACAACCTCCTGGCTGTCGCCACTTTCTAAGTCAGCGGCAGCCTGAAGGTCTTCATTATCATTCTGTATAACCACTGCCTTAACAAACTTAGTATTGTCTTTGGCAAGCAGTGGTTTTCTTTCTACACTTGTGTAGAATAGAAACATCGCAATCATAATAAGTGCCACAACAAGGTATTTACCAAATGTGTCTATTATCTTTCGCAAATGTCTTCCTTCTT
>ULSA01001379.1_pt1 | contig 20751 bp, 17 predicted proteins | sample 1955951 | NCBI WGS metagenome assembly ULSA01 (sample SAMEA4835697, study PRJEB28245) | human gut metagenome | biome: gut microbiome; material: fecal sample | place: Denmark | collected 2008 | reverse complement strand
CCCACCATGCTTCCCCTCCAAAAAATAGCAAACTGTCAAAAAAATCGGACAAAAGGACATAAAGACATACTTTTGAGTATATTCTTATCAGCCGTTTTTGTTCTTCTGTCAAAAAAGAATATAAGCAAAACTGTCCGTATGTTTGGAAGACTATAAATAAAAAAACACATTCCGACACGTGGCTGTGTCGGAATGTGCTCCTATATTCTTTCAACGTTCAGGCAATCAGCAGCCCAGCAGCCGCTGCAATACTTCTACCTGATAGTTCCACAGATTTTTCGATTCTTCGAGCTCGTCGGGTTCGGCAAAATCCGTCACGGTCAGCAACGTAGTATCGGTCATTTCCGACACGTCGACCCTCAGTTCGAAATACGACTTGTCGTCCTCGTCCTTCCAGCGGTAACGCACATATTTTTCCGTACGCATCGCAATTATCGTAGCCGGCTGTTCGGTTCCCTTCCACGAGAAAACGACATCCTTTCCGTGCATCTCTGCATTGTCGGCAAACCACTCCTTCAGTCCGTTGGCAGTTGCCAGATACGACCAGAGCAAAGGCACGGGAGTGCTTTTCATTTCAAATTCCAGTGTATATTTTATTTTCGCCATAGTATTAAGTCCATAAAAAAATTTCGGGTGCTAAATAAACACAAAGTTCATAAACCAACAAATCTTTAAAGCACTTTTCTTGCAGAATTGACACTTTTCCACGGTTTAATATTTTTTCATACTGGATTTCCACAAATTCATGGAAATTTTATGGTTCATTACATTTTAATTCTATAATTTTGCAAAGAGCAAAAAAATATAACAACTATGGCTTTATTTGACAAGCTGATCCAAACAGCGAAACAAAACAGACAACGTATAGTCCTTGCAGAAGGTACTGAACCAAGAACTTTGCAAGCAGCCGACATGCTTCTCCGTGATGAAATTGCCTATATCACTCTCATCGGAAAGCCAGCTGAAGTAAAAGCTAAAGCAGCCGAACTCGGTCTCAAGCATATCGACCAGGCTACAATCGTAGATCCGACAGACACAGAAGCGACAGAAAAGTATGCACAACTTTTCTATGAGCTCCGTAAATCAAAAGGCATCACAATAGAAGATGCCCGCAAAACGGTTCTCAACCCGCTCTATCTGGGCTGTCTTCTCATCAAGAACGGTGAAGCCGACGGTCAAGTTGCAGGCGCGATGAACACGACGGGAAACGTGCTTCGCGCCGCATTCCAGGTAATCAAACCGAAAAAAGGCATCAGTGTCGTTTCAGGCGCATTCCTTATGCTGCTCCCTGAAAACTGCCCTTACGGCGAAAACGGCATGCTGATTTTTGCCGACTGTGCAGTAGTGCCTAACCCAACCGCAGAAGAATTGGCACAAATCGCCGTTTCATCGGCTCAGACAGCCAAGGATCTGGCAGGTTTCGACCCGCGTGTTGCCATCCTCAGCTTCTCAACCAAAGGCAGCGCAAAACACGAAATGGTGGACAAAGTCATCGAAGCTACAAAAATCGCCAAGGAAATGGCTCCGGAACTGGCTCTCGACGGCGAATTGCAGGCTGATGCAGCCATCGTTCCTTCAGTGGGCAAGAGCAAGGCTCCGAACAGCGACATCGCCGGAACTGCCAACGTGCTGGTATTCCCGTCGCTCGAAGTGGGCAACATCACTTACAAGCTCGTTCAGCGTCTGAGCGGCGCACAGGCAGTAGGTCCTGTACTCCAAGGTCTGGCACGTCCGGTGAACGACCTTTCTCGTGGCTGCAGCCCGGAAGACATCTATAAAACAGTCATCATCACTTGTAACCAAAGCATCAACGCGTCCGAAAAATGAAAATATTAGTGCTCAACTGCGGAAGTTCTTCCGTAAAATACAAACTCATCGCGCTTTCAGGCAACGAGCAGAATATCCTTGCCGAAGGCGGCGTGGAAAAAGTAGGACTTCCCGACTCTTTCCTCAAATTCAAATATAAAGGCGAGAAAGTAACCATCCAAACTTCCATGCCGAACCACAATGTGGCTATCCGTATCATTCTCGACAATCTTACGAGCGAAAAATACGGCTGCATCAAGAATTTTGACGAAATCGAAGCCGTTGGCCACCGCCTCGTTCACGGTGGAGAAAAATTCAACTCCAGCGTTCTCATCAACGACGAGGTAATCGCCAAAGTTAAGGAATGCTACGACCTCGCTCCGCTCCACAACCCGGTGAACATTGCCGGTGTCGACGCTATCAGCGAAATCCTTCCTGACGTGCCGCAAGTGGGCGTATTCGATACAGCTTTCCACCAGACAATGCCGTCGTACGCCTACATGTACGGCCTGCCCTACGAAATGTATGAAAAATACGGCGTTCGCCGCTACGGCTTCCACGGAACAAGCCACCGCTACGTTTCCCGCCGTGCCTGCGAATTCCTCGGTCTGGAATACGAAAAACAGCGCATCATCACTTGCCACATCGGTAACGGCGGTTCCATCACTGCCATCAAGGACGGCAAGTCGGTCGACACATCAATGGGTATGACTCCGGTCGAAGGTCTGATTATGGGTACTCGCTGCGGCGACGTTGACCCGGGAGCCCTTCTCTACATCCAGCAGAAAGAACACCTCGACCACGAAGGCATGCAAGCGCTCATCAACAAGAAGAGCGGTGTGGCAGGTCTGACAGGCGTATCTTCCGACATGCGCGACATTGAAAAGGCAGTGGAAGAAGGCAACGAACGTGCCATCATGGCGTTGAACATGTACGAATACCGCATCACTAAATATATCGGTGCCTACACTGCTGCATTGGGCGGTGTCGACGTGATTGTGTTCACAGGCGGCGTCGGCGAAAACCAGACAGGCACACGCGAACGCATCTGCAAGCAGCTTGCCTTCCTCGGCATCGAATTCGATGTTGAAAAGAACAAGACTCGCGGCGAAGAAATCGAGCTCAGCACTCCGAATTCAAAAGTTCGCGTCGTAGTCATCCCGACTGACGAAGAATACATGATTGCCCGCGACACGGAAGCAATCGTAAAGGCATTGTAAGAAGTCATACACTGAAAACGATACAGCGTAAAGACTGCATTCTGCGGAATACAGAATGCAGTCTTTTTTCAAAAAGGTAGTTCCACTTTTTTCATATCATTTCTATGCGCAAGAAAAAACTGTGGCGGTTCATCCGCCTTTTCGTGGTCTGGTTTTTCATTATTTCCATCGGTTCGGTCATTCTGTTCCGTTTTGTTCCCGTCTATTTCACTCCGCTCATGGGCATACGCTGCGTGCAGCAACTGGCCGACGGCAAAAGCCTGAAGCTGAAACACGACTGGGTGTCGCTCGACGAAATGTCACGCCACATGCCGATGGCAGTCATCGCCTCGGAGGACAACCGCTTTGCCGAGCATCACGGCTTCGACTTCGTGGAAATCAAGAAAGCCATCAAGGAGCGGGAATCCGGCAAGCGGAAACGCGGCGCAAGCACCATATCGCAGCAAACGGCCAAGAACGTCTTCCTGTGGCCCTCATCATCATGGCTCAGGAAAGGACTGGAAGCCTATTTCACGGTCCTCATCGAAATCTGCTGGAGCAAGGAGCGCATCATGGAAGTGTACCTCAACTCCATTGAGATGGGCGACGGCATCTACGGCGTGCAGGCTGTAGCCGAAGAACATTTCAACAAGGACGCCGACAACCTGTCGGCCAACGAATGTGCCCTGATAGCCGCCACCCTGCCCAACCCGCGGAAATTCAACTCCGCACACCCCTCCAGATACATGAAAAAACGCCAGGCACAAATCCGCCGCCTCATGCGCCTCGTCCCCCAATTCCCCGAAAAGAAGGATTAAGTGCGGGGTTAACGTAAAAACAGGAAACCGCATAAATCATTTACACATTGTCTTATAAAGAAATTTCCTCCGTTGGATAAACAAATATTCTGAAACTTTTACTCCTATTTCGTAATGATACTATCGTTGGACATAAGATTGAAATGTTTTGTGTCTATCGTTAAATAAAATGGGCAGAGAATACACATTAGTATTTTCTACCCATCTTCTGAATTTTCAAGTCTTATCTGCTCGAATAGTGTGAACTATGAGAGCGATGCGAACTATGTTCTACTATCACAAGCCATAACAACACCTTCGCCTAAATGTAATGCAATAATTAATGACATACTATATTCATGATTTATAGCTGTTAAAAATTATTTTTTGTCAATATCAATTTTTGTGATTTCATGCGAATCTACTCTTACACATTTTGCAGAACTATCATCAAACAATACATAATTACGACCTCCTTTATGCAACGAGCTCATAAAGCTTATTCCATCAGCACCAACAATCCGTTTACAATATTCACAAATTAACTGAGTCGGGACATATTCTAATTCGGAATCGTATCTACGAAGAGGTTTGGAAAGATCTTCACTTATAGCATCTATTATTTTTTTCTTGATTACGATTTCCTTCAGCGATGTAGTGCCATCATTATATGCCAAAAATAAATTCACATCGTAAATAAAATCAACAAGTTCTAATTCACGTTCTATCATAAACGTACCAACACTTAATTTATCTAAATAGACTGCACGTACTTCAAAATATGTTGTTTTTGCTGAATCACTTAAATACAAATAAGGTATTCCTATCGGATTTGCACGACCTGCTGTTGCCAGTTCTTTAGGAGGGCACCCCATTTTATCACATTTAATTTTCTTTTGACCAACGGGTGTTATACGAGAACGATATAATTTTTGACCAACATATAAACTCTTACCAGCTGTCAGATAATTATACTGAGCAAATTCATCCATGTTGGTGAAGAAGCGGGATTTTTCTTTTACGCTAGTTTTAAGCCTATCCCAAACTGCAACACGAGTGCAAATATCATCAGTGTAATCTACGAAATCGGCTATTGAGTAACCAAGATTATTTGCCTCGATAACATCAGCTAATAAAACCTTTGCAACGTCTTTATCTTTAAATAAATGCCACTCGTCCTGAATAATGCTAACAATTGTTTTATTACTATTCTCTGTTGGAGAATACAATTCTAGTAAGGTAGTAAAGAAGCCATGAAATTCAGAAAAGTCCATTACTTTGTTTTGTTTGCCACACACATCACATATGCCATCAATAACAGCATTAGCATTTATCTCGGAACGTAATTCCTCATCACGAAAACAATCTTTACATACTTTCATGCACAATATCCTTATAATGAAAGAATTAGCTCTAAATGATTTTTAACTGACAACTTCTTCAAATATCCTAGACCTGGATAACCTTCTGATGCATTAGCTTTTTCAATTATTTCTTTTACTGCTTCTGTTTTGTTCTTATCTTCGTAGAATGGAGCAACTTTTCTTGCTGCCTCTCTAAATTTTCCACGGATATCATTATTGGTCTCATTGCTATCTGAAACGAAATGATGAACATAGAGCTGCTCCTCATTCTTTCTATACGAAAGATGGATAACCAAAGCATATGGTAACATACCACCTTCTATGTACTCAGATGGTAAAGTCGTATAATCTGAATATCCATCTAAATTACCTTCCTCGGCATAGAAAAACGGTTCTTCTGAAAATAGTTCATCCACCTCAAGAGCGTAGTCAGCATTACGAACTCTTGATTTAAAACAATCATCTAATCTAATAATCTGTTTCCCTGTTTCCTTTAATCTACTTCTTAATCTCCTAGATATAGTAGAGCCAAATGAATTGACAACATAACCAACAGATTCATTGTTGATTATTTCCCAAGCACTTTCATCATCCATATCCATACAAGTGCGGAATATAATCATGGCGTTACCAAGTGTATATTCATTAATTATTGATGATATCTCATGAGCATTAAGCTTGGAATAAAGAAAAGCAGGAATCCAACTATCTTTATTTTCCATTAACTTCTCATTTTGGAACCACGTATCAAATTGTACTGTAGGGTGTTTGAAATCACCATCTTTAGGATTTAAGATAATGGCAAATTTTAAACCACAATTCAACATCTCATCTATTGCAAGATTCAGTGCATTAGGTTGCTGTTTCACTGGCTCTAAAATCGGTACAATAGAGTTTTGTCCTCTATGTTCTACCGAAAATTCTCTTAAAGCCTTAAGCTCATATTGTTTTGCACGAAGATATGGATAATACATAATCTATGCTTGATTTATGTTAATATTCAACTGTTCCAATAATTTATTTGCCTTGTCTTCTGACAAATTTAGACTTAACATCATTTGTCTAATTGACATGGGGTATTTTCGTAATAGTGCTGTATTATTTTTGCGTTTCTTTATTTCACACAAAAAGAATTCTCTCAGTTTTTTGGGATTTGCTTTTGAAATGACTTGATAACAATATTTGTACATATCATATCCAGCTACTCCTTCTAAAGATTCACCCAAGGACAATACAATATTTTTATATTCTTCAGTTCTAAGGCATGACATCAGTGCTTCGTATTCAAAGCGTTCATTCTGTTCCGCATCTCTATTTTTTTTTAGTATAATGCGTCCATTATTTCGGCTCATTGCTATGATACCTGTTGTAGGCTCAACAATGTCACGATACTCATCTACTCTATCTTCGGGAACAATTATATAACATTTATCAAAAAAGCGTTTATAATCATCCATTTGTTTATCTAACCTACGAGGAGTATCATATTCTGTTTTGATTTCAAAGGCTTTGCTCTCGCCATTGAACATCACCATATCAGCAATAGAGTTCCCAACTCTAAATTCATTAAAGTATACAGAATTTCTTGTTCCGTATTTTTTAAGAAGTAGTTTTATCAACTCATTCTTATAGACATACTCACATCTGTAATATTTCGAAATTACAGAATACGATTTTTTCAGCAGTTCTGAGTAAGTCGCACATCTTAATATGTCATATTTGGAAGCCAACCAATTAAAATGCGAATAGTCATTGAAATTCAAGACATCTATAAATGCACTACGAGAAAAGGCTGAAGAAAAATCCCTCAGTCTAATCAACTCTTCATTTGCATTTATCATTGCCATAATATAATACACCCAAATTAAATCTTCATACAAATATAAGAAAAAAACATGACAAACCATTTAAAACGAAGATTTTTATGTAAGTTTGCATCTACGAATTAAAGTGGAACCATAAAACATTACAATCAGATGATATCAAATTTCATTACGTGGACTTTTAATCCTGATATGATTTCGTGGCCGGTGACCATCCGCTGGTACGGCATGATGTTCGCCATCGGTTTTATATTGGGCGTATATATCATTTCTAAAATCTTCAAGCATGAAGGCGTGAAGCAAAGCTGGGTAGACTCGCTTTTTGTCTACGTCATTCTGTGTACGGTAATCGGTGCCCGATTGGGACACGTGTTCTTCTATGCCTGGGACTACTATTCGCAGAATCCGGGCGAAATTCTGAAGGTGTGGCACGGAGGACTGGCCAGCCACGGCGGTGCCATCGGTATCCTGCTCGGCATGTTCCTCTACTCATGGAAGGTGACGAAACGCAATGTACTGTGGACGCTCGACCGTCTAGTGATTCCGGTGGCCATGGTAGGCGGACTTATCCGCATGGGCAACCTGTTCAACCACGAAATTTACGGCGACCCGACCAACCTGCCGTGGGGTTTCCGCTTCATTGAAAACCTCGACGCATGGATGCACGGTGCACAGCCGATATTCAGCGTACCCTCCCACCCGACACAAATCTACGAGGCTCTCTGCTACTTTGCCTTGTTCGGACTGCTGATGTTCCTCTACTGGAAGCGCAACGCAGGCGAACGTCAGGGACTGATTACGGGTGTGTTCTTCGTCATTCTTTTCACGACACGTTTCCTTATCGAATATATCAAAAACCCGCAGGAAGACTTCGAAGTGGGCATGATTCTGAACATGGGACAAATTTTGAGCATTCCGTTCATCATTGCCGGCATCATCCTTTGGATTCGCGCAATGAAAAATCCGCGTGTGCCTATCGACTATAAAAACGAGTTTGCTCCGGAAAACAAAAAGTAACGGACTATGACAGAACAGCTTGATTCTTTCTATCAGACAATCGGCTATACGGCCGGCGGACAAATCGACACGCCCCACCGCATTATCATCGTCGTGTCGGTGCTTGCGCTGTGCTTTATCGTCTATCTGCTCTGTAAAAAAGTTGTCGTTCCCGTTCTGCAAAAATTGGTTTCAAAAACCTCGGCCACTTGGGACGACCATCTGCTGAACGAAAAGGTGACGAACGTTGCCTGCCAGTTCCTGCCGCTACTTCTCCTCTATCTGCTCCTTCCGCTGGCTTTCCACGACAAGCCGCTGATACTTGAGGTTGTCAACAAACTGGCCGTTCTGCTCATCATAGCTATCGGCACAAAACTGATATTGGCATTCATCTCCACGTTCTACATCATCACCAACGAGTCCGACAAGATGCGCAACAAGTCGCTCAAGGGCTTCTACCAGATGCTGAAAATCGTGGTGGTGTGCATCAGTCTGATTCTGATGTTCAGCATTATTCTTGACAAGCGTCCGGAAGTACTGCTGACCGGTCTGGGAGCTTCGGCAGCCATTCTGATGCTCGTTTTCAAGGATTCGATTATGGGCCTTGTGGCAGGCGTGCAAATCAACGCCTACGACATGCTCCGTCCCGGCGACTGGATCAAGATGGAGAAATTCAACGCCGACGGTATCGTGACGGAAGTGACCCTCAACATTGTCAAAATCCGCAACTGGGACAACACCATCATTACCATCCCGACCTATCTGCTCGTCAGCGATTCGTTTCAGAACTGGCGCGCCATGTGGGAAAGCGGACGGCGGAGAATAAAGGAAATCCTCTATATCGATGTCAACAGCGTGCATTTTTGCGATGAGGAAGAAAAAGCGCGCTTCGAGAAACTGGTGAAAAACTGCCCGGCTACCGTGGGACAGCCAAGCAATCTCCACTATTTCCGCTACTATATGGAGAACCACATTGCACAGCATCCGAAAGTGACAACGGAACCCCACATGATGGTGCGCCTGCAACCAGCCACCGAGCACGGTCTGCCGATAGAGATCTACTGCTTCTCGGCAAACACCCAATGGATTCCCTATGAACACCTGAAAGCGGAACTGGTTGAGTTTGCCCTCGCCTCGCTCCCCGTGTTCGGACTGAAAGCCTTCCAGTCACCAACCGGAAAAGACATTTCCCAACTTTCGAAATAAGAGAAGAATACAATAGTTATTATTGTTATTTTAGCACCCGGTTGCGAAACCGCTGTTTCCGAAATGGCTGTTTCGCAACCGTTTTTTATTGTCTATTGACTAAATTCCAGTTACTTGCTCTGTATTCGGCTTTTAATCTTTATGGACAGAAGAACAAAAGGAGACATATCTTAAATTGGCAAGCATATAAATTTCGATGTTCGCTATCTAATCCAAAATCGGATGCAGTTCAGCATAGCCAAACTTGAAAACTCTGTTTTCATTTGCCTCTGCGCTCACCTTTTCTAATCTTTGGAGAAGATAGGATGCGTCTCAGCAGAAAAAATCAAGCGTGCTTGTTTTTTCTGCATTCGACTTTCACTATCTTTCGATAAAATAGGCGGCGGTTCGGGATAAAAAATAATTGAAACAAGCTTCATTATTTTATTCCCGCTCACCTTTCACTATCTTTGTAAATTATTTCAGCAGGTATAGTTTATGGCAGAAAAGAGCATACAAATCAAAGGGGCACGTGTCAATAATTTAAAGAACATTGATGTAGAAATTCCACGCAACAAATTTGTAGTCATTACCGGACTTTCGGGTTCGGGAAAATCGTCGTTGGCGTTCGACACGCTATACGCAGAAGGACAACGACGCTATGTGGAAAGTCTGTCGTCGTATGCGCGCCAGTTCATGGGACGTATGCAGAAACCGGAATGCGACTACATCAAGGGACTGCCGCCTGCCATTGCCATCGAACAGAAAGTAAGCACGCGAAATCCGCGAAGCACCGTAGGCACATCGACCGAAATCTACGACTACCTGCGCCTGCTGTTTGCCCGCATCGGCAAAACCTACTCCCCCGTTTCGGGCCGTCAGGTGAAAAAGCATACGGTGGAAGACGTGCTTGCCACCATTGCCACCTATCCCGAGGGTACACGCTTTGCCATTTTGACTGCCATCAATGTGCCGGAAGGACGCGAATTCAACACGCAACTCGACATCTACCGCAAGGAAGGCTTCTCGCGCGTTGAATGGGACGGTAGTTTTTATGCCATCGACGACATTATTGACGGCACGGAAAAAGTGGACACAGCAGCCTGCAACCTGCTCATCGACCGTCTGGCTGTAGCCAACGACCCGGACACCATCAGCCGCATCAACGACTCACTGGAAACGGCGTTCTACGAGGGCATGGACCAATGTAAAATCAAGGTATGGGCCGACGGTTCGGTGCGAGAGCACTGTTTCTCAAAGCGTTTTGAAGAAGACGGCATGACCTTTATCGAGCCGACCGACCAGATGTTCAATTTCAACAACCCCTACGGAGCTTGTCCGAAATGCGAAGGTTTCGGAAAGATATTGGGCATTGACGAGGACTTGGTGATACCCAACAAGGCCCTGTCGGTGTTCGACGATGCCGTAGTGTGCTGGCGAGGCGAGAAGATGAGCGAATGGAAAAAGGCGTTCATCCATGCGTCTGCTCCGCTCGGTTTCCCTATCCATCGTCCCTATTACCAACTGACGGAAGAAGAAAAGGACCTGCTATGGCACGGAAACCGTAAAGTGGAAGGCATCGACCGCTTCTTCCAGATGATTGAAGAAAACCAGTACAAGATACAATACCGAGTGATGCTGGCACGCTATCGAGGCAAAACTACCTGCAACGAATGTCACGGAAGCCGCCTGCGCAAGGATGCGCTCTACGTGAAAGTGGGCGGATGTACGATTGCCGACATCGTAAAGATGCCGATTTCCGACCTGCGCGAATGGTTCGACAACCTCACGCTGAGCGAAACCGATGCCATGATAGCCAAACGCCTGCTCACGGAAATAAAAAACCGCATCAGCTTCCTGTGTGACGTCGGATTGGAATATCTGACGCTCGACCGCCTTTCTTCGTCGCTTTCCGGCGGTGAAAGCCAGCGCATCAACCTTGCCACCTCGCTCGGAAGCAGTCTGGTAGGCTCGCTCTACATTCTCGACGAGCCGAGCATCGGTCTGCACTCGCGCGACACGGAGAAACTGATTCGCGTACTGCGCCAGTTGCAGCAAATCGGCAATACGGTGGTGGTAGTGGAACACGACGAAGAAATCATGCGCGCCGCCGACTATATCATTGATATCGGTCCGGAAGCCGGACGACTGGGAGGCAAGGTGATTTATCAGGGCAACGTGTCGGAACTGGAAAAGGCAACGGACAGCTACACCGTGCGCTATCTGACCGGCGAACTGACCATCCCCGTGCCCGACCTGCGCCGGAAATCACGCAACTTCATCGAAATCAAAGGTGCAGCGCACAACAACCTCAAGGGCATTGACGTGAAATTCCCGCTCGGAGTAATGACTGTCGTTACGGGAGTCAGTGGTTCGGGAAAATCAACACTTGTACGCGACATTCTTTATAAAGCCATGCTGCGCCACATGGGTGAAGCAGGCGACGCACCGGGCGCCTACACATCGCTGTCGGGCGACCTGAGCATGGTGAAAGCCATCGAATTTATCGACCAGAACCCTATCGGAAAGTCAACCCGAAGCAACGCTGCCACCTATCTGAAAGCCTTCGACGAAATACGCAAGCTCTACGCCGAACAGCAGGGAGCCAAGCAGATGGGCTTCAGTGCAGGCTATTTCTCGTTCAACGCCGAAGGAGGCCGCTGCGAGGAATGCAAGGGCGAAGGCACGATCACTATCGAAATGCAGTTTATGGCCGACATCACTCTGCCTTGCGAAAGCTGTCACGGCAAACGCTACAAGCAGGAAGTGCTCGAAATTGAATACAACGGCAAGAACATCAATGACGTGCTGAACATGACCGTCAACCAGGCCATCGAATTCTTCGGAGCATCGAAGGGCTCGATTGAAAGCAAAATCGTAAAGCGGTTGAAACCGTTGCAGGATGTGGGTCTGGGATATATCAAGCTGGGACAGTCGTCGTCCACCCTTTCGGGCGGTGAAAACCAGCGCATCAAGCTCGCCTATTTCCTCAGCATGGACAAGCAGCAGCCCACGCTCTTCATTTTCGACGAGCCGACCACGGGATTGCATTTCCACGACATCAATACGCTGCTGAAATCGTTCAACCGCCTGTTGGCGAAAGGCCATACAATCGTGATTATCGAGCATAACATCGACGTCATCAAATGCGCCGACTACATCATCGACATGGGACCGGAAGGCGGAAATGCCGGCGGAAACGTAGTGTGCTGCGGCACGCCGGAAGAGGTGGCATCATGCCCGGCAAGTTACACCGGAAAATTCCTCAAGGAAAAACTCGGATAATCCCCCTGTTTCACTGCTTACGCACCTGGGGTCGTCCCTACGAATGCAAGGATATTCAAGCCAAATCAAATTATACTATAAAATACGATGAACGACACAAACGACTGCAAACCAAGCGCAAACACACCGTCGACAAACAAACCGCCATTCATACAGCGTAAAAGTCCTCGGGCTGCTTTTCATGACTATAACAACGGAGATTATTTCGTCACTATCTGTACAAAAGGGCACAAACATTATTTCGGGAAAATAGAGAATGGCGAGATGAAGCTTTCGCAAATGGGAATATTTGCGACCAACGCTTTGGAGAACTTGCCTTCACATTACAAATATGCCCAAGTACTACTGTTCGTAGTCATGCCAAACCACATACATGCCATTGTTTGCATTGAAACGCCATCAAAACACCCCGAATGCATGCCATCACAGCGTGCTGCATTAAGCGTTGTTATCGGAGGATTCAAACAATCGGTAACACTCTTTGCCAAACAACATAACATTAAATTCAAATGGCAAAGCCGGTACCACGACCATATCATCCGCGGAATTCACGACGGCAATAATATCTCCGAATATATTCAAAACAATGTTGCAAGATGGGATAATGATTGTTACAACAACACCCTCACAAAACAACCGTAAGCACACATCGAAAGCCATTATTAGAAAATCACACAACAGTAGGGACGCACCCCAGGTGCGTCCAACAAGGAACGACAAAGATATCCAAACATACTTTCTTGACAGTTCGGACGCACCTGGGGTGCGTCCCTACAGCAATATAACAACCTTAAACACAAAAAAACACCTGCCGAAACGATTTCAGCAGGTGTTTTTTTGTTATCGTAATCCTTCGCTATGCGAACAGCAGTACTATCAACTGCGCCGTGACGACTCGAAGGAACATTGTCAACGGATAAACCGTAGAATAGGCTACGGCAGGAGCATCGTTGTTTGCCACCTTGTTGGAATAAGCCAATGCAGGGGGGTCTGTATAGCTACCTGACATGATACCGAGTATTGACAGATAGTTGAACTTGAATTTCATTCTTGCCAAAACTCCCATCACCATCTGCGGGATGAATGTGATGATAAAGCCCCACATTACCCAACGCAAGCCCTGGGCATTGAACACCGTATCGTAGAACTTCTCACCGGCAGCAAGTCCGACAGAAGCAAGGAACAGACAAATACCGATTTCACGCAGCAGCAAACTTGCACTTGAAGAGGTGTAAGTGACAAGTTTCAACTTGTAGCCGAAACGGCTCAAAAGAATAGCCACTACCAACGGACCACCGGCAAGACCCAACATAAGGTCGGCCGACATACCCGGAAGAGCAATAGGAATTGAACCGACAACGATACCGAGGAAAATTCCGACAAACATCGTCACCATGTTCGGCTCGTGAAGACGCTTCATGGAGTTACCCAAACGTGTTGCCAGACGATCAATATCGTCGGGATTACCAACGACAGTGATACGGTCGCCCACCTGCAATGTCAAGTTCGGGCTTGCAAGCAAGTCAACACCGGCACGGTTAACGCGAGTAGCATTCAGCTTGTAACCCATACGCAAACGCATCGAACCCAACTTGCGACCGTTGTATTCGCTCTTTGTCACCAGAATACGGCGTGAAACAACCAGACCCGGAGAAGTTTCCCAATCCTCTTGAATCACCTGACCGATAACGGAACGGAACACCGGCTCATCCTGTATAGAGCAAACCACCAACAGCGAATCGCCGCACTGCAATACGGTGTCGGCATTCGGAATAATAATTTCGCCGTTCGCCTTTTTAACGCGGGAAACGACAAAATTGTGGTCGATAATATCGTGAAGTTCTTTCAGGTTTCTACCGTTAATCAGCTGATTTTCCACCATAAAGGTCACCACGTGAGGCTTCAGTTGGCTGGACTCTTTTTCATCTTCGATTTTCTTCGTTTCCTTCTCCAGCTTGATTTTGAAGAACACTTTCAAAAGAATCATCGAAAGAATAATACCGATTACACCCAGCGGATATGCAGCAGCATATCCCATAGACATATCGTCGGCACCTGTCGGATATTTGTCGACCATGCCGTCCAATGCCTGCTGTGCAGCACCTAATCCCGGAGTATTTGTCACGGCACCCGAAAGGATACCGACAATTTGAGGAATTGTCAGGGAATCATCAAAATAGAAAATCGCCAAGGCAATTACCACATTCAACAATACACCGATCGTAGCAACCAGGTTCATCTGCATTCCTCCCTTTTTGAACGAAGAGAAGAAACCGGGACCAACCTGAATACCAATTGAAAAAACAAACAAAATCAAACCGAATTCACGAATGAACTTCAGCAACGTGTCATTGCTGATGCTGAATCCGAAATGACCAAGTAAAATTCCGACAAACAACACAAAGGTTACCCCAAGCGATACGCCAAAAATCTTCACTTTCCCCAGCAATACCCCTAAGGCAATCACAATGGCATAAACAAGAATGTCGTGTGCTATAGTCGGCTCAGTAAACAAGGATGTTAACCATTCCATCTTAACGCAAATATTTATAGGTATTTAAAATTCTGTGCAAAATTACTATTTTTTTATGTATTTCACGAATATTTTTATTGAATAACCGCAAAATTCCGAATAAATTGTAATGCATTTGCCCACATTTACAGGCTTTTACTATCATTTTATAAGATTTTCCTCATATTTGTTGAAAAATATTTGGCATTTTAAAATATTCCCTTTACATTTGCAATCGTAATAGGAATTACAATTTAAAGATGAAAGTAAACAACAACATAGGAATTATCGGTATTATTTCTCTAATTTCTCTAGTCGTCATTAATCCGGCAAAAGAGGAACGGTGATTCTTACCCTATATTTTAGTTAGTAACTATTGACCTTTCCTTATGAATATATGGAAAGGTTTTTTGTTAATATAAAGCGAAAAATGAGCAAACCACTTAGAAGCGCCGCCAGCACTGCCGGCAGAAGAATGGCAGGAGCGAGAGCACTATGGCGCGCCAACGGAATGAAAGAGGAGCAAATCGGAAAACCGGTTATAGCTGTTGTCAACTCGTTCACACAATTTGTGCCGGGACACGTGCATCTGCACGAAATCGGACAATTCGTAAAACAGGAAATTGAAAAATTAGGATGCTTCGCCGCCGAGTTCAACACAATTGCCATTGACGACGGAATCGCCATGGGCCACGACGGGATGCTCTACTCGCTGCCGTCGCGCGACCTGATTGCCGACAGCGTAGAATATATGGTAAATGCCCATAAGGCCGATGCAATGGTGTGCATCAGCAACTGCGACAAGATTACGCCGGGCATGCTGATGGCAGCCATGCGCCTGAACATACCTACCATATTCGTTTCAGGCGGACCGATGGAGGCTGGACATCTCGGAAACCGCGCACTCGACCTGATTGACGTAATGATTGACTCGGCCGACAGTTCAGTGGACGACGAAACCGTCAGCAACCTCGAACGCCTTGCCTGCCCAACGTGCGGCTCCTGTTCGGGAATGTTTACCGCCAACTCCATGAATTGCCTGAACGAAGCCATCGGAATGGCACTTCCGGGCAATGGTACGATTGTTGCCACTCACGCCAACCGCAAGGAACTGTTCCGCAAAGCGGCGGAAACCATCGTAAAGAACTGCCGCGCCTATTATGAAGAGGACGACGATTCGGTTCTTCCGCGCAACATTGCAACCCGTCAGGCCATGCTCAACGCCATGACTCTCGACATAGCCATGGGAGGAAGCACCAACACGGTGCTCCACCTGCTTGCCATAGCCCACGAAGCCGGAGCCGACTTCACGATGGCTGACATCGACCGACTCTCGCGACACACGCCGGTACTTTGCAAAGTGGCGCCCAACTCCGCATACCACATTCAGGACGTAAACCGTGCGGGCGGCATACTTTCCATCATGAGCATTCTGAGCAAACAGCATATCATTGACACTTCATGCAAACGAGTCGACGGTCTGACACTGGAAGAAGCCATCAGCCGATATGCAATTGACGGAAGCGACTTTGGTCCGGAAGCCGAGAAACTATGGAAATCAGCCACTTGTGGCGTTCGCAACCTGCAACTTGGCAGCCAGGAAAGCTACTATACCGAACTCGACACCGACCGTGCCAAAGGCTGTATCCGTGATTTTGAACACGCCTATGTGAAAGACGGCGGACTTGCCGTGCTCTACGGCAACATTGCTCTTGACGGCTGCGTTGTCAAAACGGCAGGTGTCGACGAAAGCATCTTCCATTTCCGTGGAACGGCAAAAGTTTTCGAATCGCAGGAAGAAGCTGTCGACGGAATCCTTGGCGGAGAAGTTGTGGCAGGCGATGTAGTGGTCATCACCCACGAAGGACCGAAAGGCGGACCGGGCATGCAGGAAATGCTCTACCCTACCTCCTACATCAAGTCCCGCCACTTGGGAAAAGAATGTGCCCTAATTACTGACGGGCGTTTCTCAGGAGGTACGTCGGGCCTCTCCATCGGCCACATTTCGCCGGAAGCCGCAGCCGGAGGCAATATCGGACTGGTGAAGACCGGCGACATTATAGACATCAACATTCCGCAGCGCACCATCAAGGTAGAACTGACCGACGAACAACTTGCCGAACGCCGCAAAGCGGAAGAAAGCCGCGGAAAAGCAGCCTTTACACCTACTTCACGGCAGCGTGAAGTATCAAAAGCCCTGAAAGCCTACGCAGCCATGGTTTCGTCGGCCGATAAAGGCGGAGTAAGAATGATTGACAAACCAACAAAAGAAGCACTTTATGAGTAACCAGATATCAGGAGCAGAAGCGATTATCCGCTCATTGCTCGCCGAAAACATCGAGACCATATTCGGATATCCAGGAGGAGCGATTATCCCGGTATATGACGTACTTTACGGCTATACCGACCGTCTTCGCCACATCCTTGTTCGCCACGAACAGGGTGCGGTACACGCCGCACAGGGCTTTGCCCGCGTATCGGGAAAAATCGGCGTGGCCATCGTCACTTCCGGTCCGGGAGCCACCAACATCATCACAGGTGTGGCCGACGCACTGACCGACAGCACTCCACTTGTCGTGATTTCCGGACAGGTCGACAGCAAGGTGCTCGGAAGCGATGCCTTTCAGGAAACCGACGTTATAGGCATCACGCAGCCGGTAACGAAATGGAGCTATCAGGTGCGCCGTGCCGAGGACATTCCCTGGGCTATCTCCCGCGCATTCTATATCGCCGCAAGCGGCCGTCCGGGTCCGGTGGTTATCGACGTGACGAAGGACGCACAAACAGGAATAATGGAATGGGGTTACGAAAAGTGCAACTTCATCCGCAGCTATAACCCGACACCGAAAATCAATCCGGAAGCGGTGGAACAAGCTGCCGCACTCATCAATTCCTCCCAACGTCCATTAATTATTGCCGGACACGGAGTGATAATTGCCAAAGCTGAAAAAGAGCTGGTTGAATTAGCTGAGAAAGCTGAGATTCCGGTCATCAACACGCTGATGGGACTTTCGTCCATTCCGACCGACCATCCGCTCTACAAAGGCATGGCAGGCATGCACGGCAACATAGCCGCCAACGTGGCGACGAACGCCTGCGACGTGCTGATTGCCGTAGGAATGCGCTTCGACGACCGCGTAACGGGCGATCCGAACAAATACGCCCGACAGGCGAAAATCATACATATCGACATCGACCGTTCGGAATTCAACAAGAACATTCCTGCCGACGTGGCAATTCTCGGCGATGCAAAGAAGGTATTGAGCCAGCTTATACCGCAGGTTGGCAAAACCACCCACAAAGAATGGCTGGCAACCTTCGAGCACCCGCAGGCCGTAGAAGAAGAAAAGGTCATCAAACCGGAAATACATCCTGCTGAAGGCCCGATAAACATGGGCGAAGTAGCACGCAAGGTGTCGGAAGCGACGGGAAACAAAGCCGTACTCGTAACCGATGTAGGACAAAACCAAATGCTGTCCGCACGCTATTTCAAATATACGCTGCCTGACAGCATCGTGACTTCGGGCGGACTCGGCACCATGGGATTCGGACTTCCTGCCGCCATCGGAGCCAAAATCGGAGCACCCGACCGCGAAGTTTGCCTGTTTGTCGGCGACGGAGGTCTGCAAATGACCATTCAGGAATTGGGAACGATTCTGGAATTCAAAGTGCCGGTAAAAATCATCTTGCTCAACAACAACTTCCTTGGCATGGTACGCCAATGGCAAGAACTGTTCTACCACAAGCACTACAGCCAAACGCCGATGACCAATCCCGACTTCTCGCTGATCTGCAAAGCTTACGGAATAGAGGCAGAAGACGTTTGCACGCGTGAAGAACTCGACGGCGCCATCCGCAGAATGGTTGACTGCAAGGGAGCTTATCTGCTGAACGTGAACATCAAGCCGGAAGGCATGGTATTCCCGATGACTCCGGCAGGAAGCGGCATCGACACCATATTGGTAAATTCAACCGAACGCTACAACTAAAAAACCGACGCATGATGGAAAAAACATTATATACAGTCACCGTATTCACCGAAAACAGAGTCGGACTGCTGAGCCAGATATCAATCATCTTCACCCGACGCAGCCTCAACATTGAGAGTCTTTCGGTGTCGCCCTCCACAATTCCGGGCATCCACAAGTTCACCATCACCGTATGGAGTGAAAAAAGCGTCATCGAAAAAGCCGTAACACAGATTGACAAACGCATAGATGTGCTCAAGGCATTCTACTATACCGACGACGAACTGGTTTTTCAGGAAATTGCACTCTACAAGGTGCCGACCGACAAGCTGCTCGATGAAAAAGAACTGGAATCTATCATCCGCCGCCACAATGCCCGCATCCTCGAAATGAACCGGGAATTTACGGTTATCGAGAAAACCGGACAGAACAAGGAGACGGAAGTCCTGTTTGAAGAATTGAAAAAATACGGCATCCTGCAATTTGTCAGAAGCGGACGTGTGGCTGTGACGAAAATGAAGGAAGAATATCTGAACATGTTTCTTGAACATCAAAAACAGAGAGAAGAAGAACTTAATGGTACTTACAGAGAGTAAGCAGCTTTACAGCTGCCGCCATATGCTGACAGCCGGAGAATGCAACGCACAGCGCGAAATGCCGCTACAGCTCCTGGCTTCGAGAATTATCGAAATTGCCACCTTCCATGCCAACTACTGGGGCGTGGGCTACGCAAAACTGCTGGAGCACAACCAGGCGTGGGTGCTCTCAAGAATGGCAATCGAAATGACACGCTTTCCGAAAGTGGGCGAACACTATACGCTCACCACATGGGTGGAAAACTACAACCGCCATTTTTCGGAACGCCACATTGAAATCAAAGACGACAACGGCAATGTGCTGGGATACGCCCGGACCATTTGGGCAGTAATCGACATCACTACCCGCTCAAGCTGCGACATTACGGCATTCGAATTCATGAGGGACAACATTCTGGCCAAGGAATGCCCCATCGAACGCCAGTCGAGGTTCAAGACCGTCAACCATCTGCGGGAAAGCAGCTACACATTCCGCTCGTCGGACATCGACTTCAACCGTCATGTGAACACGCTGCGCTATATCGGCGTGCTACTCAACCAATGGAATGTGGATTTCTACGATAAGCACCGCATCCACCGGTTTGAAATTTCCTTTGCCAAGGAATGCCGCGAAAACGAAGAAGTAACCATCGGCATCGACGACTCTACGGACGAATGCCTGCTAGAAATCGTTCATGACAATGTAGCCGTATGCAAGGCTAAATTCATTTTTGAAAACAGATAAGAGACTACAAAAACAACTTACATAAAAACGACAAAATTTTAACTACAATGGCTATCATTAATTTTGGCGGTGTTGACGAAAACGTAGTTACCCGCGACGAATTTACATTAGAGAAAGCAAGAGAAATTTTGAAGGACGAGACAATCGCCGTTATCGGCTACGGAATCCAGGGTCCTGGCCAGAGCCTTAACCTCCGCGACAACGGTTTCAACGTGATTGTCGGACAGCGCAAAAACTCAAAATCATGGGACAAGGCCGTTGCCGACGGCTGGGTGCCGGGAGAAACGCTCTTTGAAATTGAAGAAGCCGCAGAAAAGGCTACTATCATCGAATACCTGCTTTCCGATGCAGCCCAAATCGAAGTTTGGCCGAAATTGAAGAAGCACCTCACGCCGGGCAAGGCTCTCTACTTCTCACACGGCTTCGCCATCACATACAAGGAACGCACAGGCATTATCCCGCCTGCCGACATCGACGTTATCCTCGTTGCTCCTAA